>JGI24700J35501_10929993_pt1 | contig 10929 bp, 8 predicted proteins | sample TergutTh196P1_FD_35501 | JGI IMG/M metagenome (IMG submission 35501) | reverse complement strand
CCCGAAAACTGGGGGAGAAGAGCCGTGAAGCGGCTAATACCCAAGGCTGTGCTTGGGTTGCTACTAGGTCTATTTTTGACGATTGGTAGCGGAGTATCGGTGGAGGCGACTCCTGCACCGTTTGCACCCAATGAGGTAGGGCATAATTTGGGAGTTTGGTTATTTCAAAATACCAACGCCGACTGGTGGACTCCTGGGGCATGGACGGCTGGACCCAACACCTGGTCGTTGCTGAATCCAGGCACTCGGTGGGGCATCACCGATGTAAATTTCGTCATGGACAACGCCATTGCGGCGGCGAACGCTTTCCACAATCGCCCAGACCCTGGCCCGCCTCCGCTCCCCTTACTCGGACTAGAATGGGCGGACTTATGGGGCTTACGCTGGCTTTCCGACGTGCAACGTATCACAATCACCAACAACACGCCCCACGCCCCCATCGATTTCCCTGACCTTAGCGGACTTGCCAACCTACGCGAACTCACGCTGCAAGGCTTCAACTTCGTCCAAACCCCCACCATGGCGACCACCATCGCTCAACGTCTCCCTGTCGGCTTGGTGCGGCTAAATTTGGCGAACACGAACCTATCAGGCAATTTGGATTTCACAGGGGCTGGTGCGCCCGCACTCATCAACCTAACCCACATGGATTTTAGCGGAAACGCCCTCACAAGCCTGACTCTGGGCAACACCACCCCAGCGTTACTCGAACTAAATGTATCGTGGAATAATTTGTCGAATTTGTCGATTTCTGGCTCTTCGGTAAACACTTTGCAGACGATTAACGCACAGGGCAACAGTTTGACCAGCTTCCCCAATGTTACAGGGGCGAGCGGCAATTTTCCCACCCTCACAAATCTCAACCTTGCACAGAACAATTTAGCGACATTCACAGCGAGCGGTCAGGGCAACTTGTCGAATTTGGACGTGAGTTTTAATCCGACTCTGTCGGCGTTGTCGCTTAGCAATATGAACGGCTTAACGACTGTTTCGGCGTTCAATATCGAATGGGCACAGGGGATTTTGTCGAATACCACGTTCCAAAACCTGCCGCTGCTCAACACGCTGGACATTCAATGGAACAACCTGTCAACGCTGGATTTGCGGAACTTGGGCGGCTTGCAAAATCTAAACGCCTCAAACAACAATCTCGCCACGGTGCTGCTGGACGGTTCGACAAGTTTGCAGAATCTCAACCTAGCTTTCAACCGTTTGTCGAATATTGTCATTCCTCCCAGTTCGGGGCTGAACACCTTGCAATTACAGCAGAATCTGCTAACGGCGTTTAGCGTGGCTGGCTTTCCGAACTTACAGAACCTGTCTTTGAGCCATAATTACATCTCGTACACAGGCAGGATTCCGCAAGTGGGCGGCAACTGGCAGGCGTTATTTAATGTAGGCGAGCCAGGCACGGACACCACAAACGGCGTAAGTCCGCCGCCTGGGTTCATTTTCTTTCCGCAATGGTTCGGCAGCGTACCGCCAACCCCCACTCCAACGCCAACGCCCACACCTGGCGTTACGCCAACGCCCACACCTGCTCCGCTTACCACGCTCAACGTAAACGGCGTACTTGTGCCGATTACCGTTGGGGCAAATATCATTTCGCTGATACCTGACGGTGCGATAATTGCGGCGGTGGCGGCGACAGGCGGGCCCGTCATCATTGACGTACAGGCGTACGGCACGGTTACGACCGTGAACATTCCCTTGGCAATGTGGGCGGCGATTACCAACCGAGTGGTAGAAGTCCGCTTTTTCAGCGGAACGATCAACCTCACACAGCCAGCGGTGCAGACGATTCACGCACAGCACACAGGCATTGCAAACGTCAGCATTTCGATAATAACGCCAACCTTAGCGGCTCTCACACCAGCCCAGCAGGCGCAAATTGTCGTGGGCAGCGATTTTTGGCGGAACGTGCAGGTAGTGGCAGGTGCGGCGAACATCGTTACGCTCCCAGCAAACCACGCTACAATCACAATTCCAACGCCATTCAACATAGCCCACACAGCACATTTTCTGCCAGCGGCTGGCGGCATCACACAGCTTGCATCGTCGCAGGGCGTGGGGCAGATTACCTTTAACGCCACGACTTTCGGCGTTTTTGTGGTACGTCCCACGACAGGGGTCATTCCGCCAGTGGGCGGCACGGCGAATATCATTGTAAATGGCGTATCTGTGGGGCTTACAAGGACTGGCAACCAGGTAGCAATCAACCTACCGCAAGCGACAGTTGCGGAAATCGCGCGCAACGCAATCACAAGTAACGTCTCATTTTACCTAGCGAATCAGCACGGCGCGACCCACGCACTCATGCCAACGGAGGCACTCCGACAGCTTGCGAATTCAGGATACGTGCTAGAATACGTATTGCCAGACGGCACGTTGCAATTCGACACGACCGCCGCCAACTCTGTTGCACAGCAGACAAATGCGGCAAATGCGGCGTTTCGTATTGAAAACATCACACAGGGCGACCTAACGCCAGCCCAAGCAGGAGCGACACGCCCAAACAGCATGGTGGTGCGAGTTCAGCTCTTGAATGGAAATATCCCGATTCCGAACGTACACGGATATGTAACAATCACCGTGCCGTTCACAGGCGGAGGGCAGAATCCAGGGGCATGGCACATTGCACCAGACGGCACAAGAACGGCACTCGACACGACTTCGACAGCGAACACAGTCAGTTTCCGAGCGAATCGATTTTCGGTCTTTGAGATAGGCGGAAATCCCTCGACATCAGACACGACATACACAAACGGATTGGCTCGCACATTTGAAATCGGAGACGACACTGATTCGACAAACTCCTTCATCCCTCTGACCTTTGAAATCGGCGAGGACGAGACACCACCGCCACCGATAATCACGCCACAGCCCACGCCCACTCCAACTCTACCTCCACAAACAGACTGGAACATTCAACCTGCACCCCAGCCCACGCCAACCCCAGTAGTAGTAGCACCCACGCCAACCCCAGCCGTAGCAGCACGCCCCAACCCCCAAACAGAAGACGACACCTCACTCCCCTTATCAACGATGACCGTTTCCCTATCCGCCATAGCAGGCACAACTCTAATCCTCTCCACCTTCTACTTATGCCGCAAAAAGCATTTACAAAAAACCAACCACAAAAAAATCCGCAACAAGATTTAAGACCGTGGGGGCTCTGCCCCCACACCCCCGCAAGGGGGCAAGCCCCCTTGACCCCCAACATTCGCTATTTTTTGTTATCGTGGATTTCCGATAATTGCTACAAATTTGAGACGATTTTGGGATTTCCATGGTAACATAAAAAACGATGTTGGGGTCAAGGGGCTTGCCCCTTGTGGGGTGTGGGGCAAAGCCCCACGGTTTTGAGAAAGGAAAGTATGAAATGGATATAATGTCGATGGGATGGGCTTCGGATAGGCATACTAAGTTGGCTGGGTTCATTTTTGGTGAATTGTATGGGGTGTTTCGAGAGTTGGGACGGTTGGGTGATGTTTTTTTGTCGCCAGGGTCTTCTCGATTGTTGCACCGAGGAGTTAGATTTTCAGGTACGGAAAGTTTGATAGATACGAAAGATTTTTCTTGGGAAAATGCACCGTATTTGTATGCGGTCGAGCCCGATGTTTTGTTGTTTGATAAAAATGAGTATTTGAAAGATGTGAATGGTCTGCATTATGTAGGATTTCCTGATTTGGTTGTGGAAGTGTGGTCGCCGTCGAATGTGCAAGAAGAGCGAGATTATAAACAACGACTGTACTCAACTGGCAAAAAAACCGAACATTGGTACATAGAACAAGATACGTGCGTGGTGGATTGCTGGTACGAAAAAACCCATATCCACCGCAAAACACTAGACCAACCGCTGCAAACCATATCAGGCATACCTATCGACCTAACCCACCTATCAAAAAATTTGTAATATTAGGCGGTAATCCAAGGTAACAAAAAATAACGAAAGTTTGGGGGTCAAGGGGGCTTGTCCCCTTGCGGGGGTGTGGGGGCAGAGCCCCCACGGTTTTGACTTTGAGGTGATTGTTTGAAGAAGTATGTTTATACGGCGGTCTTTACGCCTGTGGTGGGGCGTGGGGAAAGGTTGGATGTTAGTTTTCCTGATTTTCCTGAGGTGGAGACCTCTGGGGAGGATTTGAGTGAAGCTATCAATAATGCACATAGCCTGCTGGCGTTTTATTTGTTTGATTTGGAACAAAGGGAAAAACCGATACGGAAACCCACGCTGCCGCATGAGGTGGTTGTTGAGTTGGGGCAGTTTACTTCGACCGTGCTCGTGGAAACAGGGGCGCTGGAAAGTCGGTTTGGCGATAGATATAAAGATGTGAAAACGGTTATGTCGGCGTGGATGTATTCTAGGGCGAAAAAGGCTGGGCTGGATTTTTCGATTATTTTGGAATCGGCTGTGAGGGCGGAATTGGGCTTGCAGAAACCGAAATTGGTCTATCCGCTGCCGGAGGTGGAAGAGCCGAGACGGCAAGCGAGTGCGGCGAAGGGCAGTTATACGCCTTTTGTTGTGCTTAGCGTGGCGGTCGTTGGGATTTTTTTGGGCGTTCTTACATTTTTAATGTGGGGCGATATTCAGGAACGTATTTTGTCGATTATGCAGTCGAATGAGGCGAGAGTGCCGTTTGTTGGAGATATTGAGGGCGAAGAGGACGAAGTTGAGGGCGAAGAGGCGGAGGAATTTGACGATTTTGACGATTTTGACGAAACGGAACATTCAGGGAATTTGGATAATATAGTAGAAGTGGCGACGGTGGCGGCACGAGAGCCGAGGGCACATTTTTTGGAGCTGCGAGAGACCTTTGGGAATGACGATATAGTGGGGCAGTTGCTGATTGAGGGGACGAGTATAGATTACGTGGTGGTGCAGGGCGAGGACAATGAATTTTATTTGTACCATGATTTATGGGGGCGGCAGTCTTCGTCAGGTTGGGTATTTGTGGATTATTTGGCGGATTTGCGGTACGGCAGTCAGAATTGGATAATTTTTGGGCATAACATGGCACAGGATATAATGTTCCACGGTTTGCGGAATTTCAGGAGTCGGGAATTTTTCGACAGGAATTCGAGGATAAGGTTTAGCACGTTGTATGATGATTATGAATGGGAGATATTTTCGTTTTACCAGACGAATATAGATTTTCCGTATTTGACGGTGGAGTTTGGGGATGAATGGGAGTATTGGTTGGGGCAGTTTGCGGAGCGGTCGATGCATGAGGTGGATGTGGATTTGGCTGGGGTGGATAGGATTTTGACGTTATCGACTTGTACTGGGGCGGATCCGGATGAGAGGTATGTGGTGCATGCTAGGTTGGTTGCACCTTAAAAAAACATTTGCCATTATCAATCCAATATGCTACAATAAAAATGTAAGAACGTGAAAAGCGAAAATGCGGGTCTGGGCAGAGCCCAGCGGGGTGTGGGGCGGAGCCCCACGGTTTTAAGACAGGAGATTGCCATGAAAACAATTTTTGTAGTAGATGATAATGATACGAATTTACTAGCGGCAAAGACTGCGCTGGACGGCAAATATAAAACTTTTGCGTTGCCATCAGCCGAGAGAATGTTCAAATTGGCGGAGAAGATTACACCCGATCTTATTTTGCTTGATATTGAAATGCCCGAAATTGACGGCTTTGAGGCGATACGCTTGCTAAAAGCTAATGACAGGCTGAAGAATATCCCCGTTATATTCTTGACCCTAAAAAACGATGAAATCGCCGAAATTAAGGGTTTCGGTTTGGGTGCGGTAGACTTTATAAACAAGCCCTTTTCTGCACCCGTGCTGAGAAGGCGGCTAAAAACGCATATAGACACGGATAAGCTGGTCAAAGAGAGCCAGCAAGCCGTCCGAGACCTACACAACGCCACAATCAGCGTTATTGCTGATATGGTGGAAAGCCGAGACCACATAACGGGCGGCCATATCGAACGCACACAGCTCTATTTGAAGATTTTGCTCGATGAAATTATCCGAACAGGTTTTAACATGAAAGAGCTGCAAGGTTGGGATATTGAATTGCTTTTGCCGTCCGCACAGTTACACGATGTGGGTAAAATTATTGTTAGCGACCTAATTTTGAACAAGCCAGGCAAGCTAACAGACGAAGAATTTGACACAATAAAGCGACATTCCGCCGAGGGCGAACGGATAATAAAGGCGATTAGCGATAAGGTTAAAGATGATGGCTTTCTACGCCATGCGGCAGCATTTGCGGGCTTTCATCACGAAAAATGGAACGGCACGGGTTATCCGCACGGGCTAAAGGGGAACGATATTCCGTTTGAGGGTAGGGTTTTAGCCATTGTAGATGTGTACGATGCCCTTGTATCCGAGCGTCCGTACAAAAAGGCACTCCCACATGAAAAGGCTGTTGAAATCATAAAAGACGGGAGCGGCTCGCATTTTGAGCCAGATTTGGTAGAGATTTTTTTGGAAGCCTCAGAGGGTTTTAAGAATGCGGTGGATTGATTGTTGCGGGTAGGTGGGGGTGTTGGTTTTTGTGCCTGTTTTTGTTGTGGGTGCAGGATTTTAGGAGTAAGAAATTTTGCTATTTACTTACTCCAGCGGGGACAGTAGGGCTGTGTTTTGTTGTTCCTCATACCAAAATCTGTGCTAAATTCACTAATTGCTTGCGAATCTTGCCCCAATTTTTCGACATCATGATTTTTTACAAACTGTATAAACTTGTAAACCTCTACAAATTGGGGTTATTTCAAGGTTTCGGCTTGATTATGTTAGCATACAAACCATACTAGCCCTCACATCATATTTACCACTTGTGGCACAACATGAAACTTAAACATTTCAGTATCCAATTCAATGATTATACGGTCTGGGTTGTTTTTAACCCAATCCATTCCCAAATCAGAAACATTTGCAAATTTTTCTAAAATGGATTTTTTTCTGCCGTCAAGGATAATTTTATTTTCTATCAAATACAGTGTGCTAACTTTTCTTTTATTCGCCCCAGATATATCAAAAATGATAAGTTTGCCTGTAGCGGTTTTAAGCCATTCGCCTATTGCAACCCACCAAGATTTGTCCGTTTCTCCTATGGACGATCCGAATACGCATATAACAGTGCTTTCCGCTATTATTTCAATGGCAAGTTTTCTATAATCAATTTGGTTGGCATCTTCTGCTTGAACGGTGGCTATATTTTCTGTTTTAACTAAAAAATTTCTTGCAATCGGATTTTTGCGGATTTTTTCATTTACAATCTGTTCTACATTGTCTACTCCAATAGTTATATATTCGTCTATTTTTCCATGAATATGTATGTTATGACCATATGAAAAAGTACGTACATATTCAAAATCCATATAATTTTTGGTAATATTGAGAAGTTCGTCAAAAACAGACGTGTAGTTAAATTGAAGAAAATTTATATTAACTTGTTCCCCTATGAGTTCTTCTATTTGCATCCCATCACTACTTTTAATGTACCTCTCAAAGTGGTGAATGGAGCTAAGGAAAGAGTCAAAACATTTGTAAAATAAATCACCATCCCAGCGAATACTTTCACATATTTCGCAAAGATAAGCATTAAAAGCAATAGTGAAATTATGGATACACTCGTTAAAATCGGTTACACAATTTTTCCCAGTAAATTTGGAACTCTCTTGCCCCATTTGCCACTCAAAATCAGCCCAATTTTCCCAATTTGCCGAATCGGGTTCTAATATTTCTGTTTTGAACCATTTTACAATTTCGCTATCGTCTTTTTTAGGCTCTTTATAGACATCAAGGAAATTTTTATAGCTTGTTTTCAAACCAATCCCCAAATCAAACCCATTGCCTATTATAAATGTTACCGTTGACATATTTTTCCTCCTTAAATGCGTGTTATTTTTGCTTAAATTAAGCTGTTTTTAGTATAGCAGACAACTATAAGACTGTCAACAAAAAATTCAAAACATTTCGCTTAGACAATTTCATCATTTTACCGTGGCGAAACCCGCCATACGCTCTCGCTATTGCCCTATCCGACGATTGATGGGCTTTTACTAGCTCTTTTGGCATGGTTAGTGGGTTTACATTTTGTACATTTTGCCTAATGTCAACCCTGCGTCTGTGGCTTGTGCTGTTTCTCTTGCCTTTTATTACTTCTCCTGCCTCCCTCATCGGTTGGATAGCCAATTTGTTTGAATGCGTCCAGCAGGACGGTCATTTTTCGGCGGCGGCAGGGTTTCTTTGCCAGCCATAAATACGAACAGGTGGATATTTTGTGGGAGTTCGTTTAGGGTAAAAGCGTGGAGTTCGTTGTCTCGTTTGCGGTTGTAAAGGTGGAAATGCTCAAAATCGCAGACAAGAATATAGTTTGGCAGTTCGTGGTCTAGCAAGCCGTGGAGATAGCTGCGGGCTTATTGATAGGCTTTTTGCAGGTTTTCGTCGCAGCTTTTTTGCTCTTGAGCAGAACACCTTTCCAAAAGCCGTCGATGCGACCACGTTTGGATTTGCCGTTTACGTTGGTAACACGCTCCTCAAAGTGAATGCGGTTTTTTGTGGTTAAGCCGAATATTGCGAAGAAGTCTATCCAAAATGGCTGAGATTCGCTTATTTCGGAGGTTGTTGTTCGCCAGGTTTGGGCGAAGGTTGTGGCTCGGTTTTGGGTTTCGGTGGATTGCATGGGGGTCTCCTTTGTGGTTTAGAATGGAATTTCAGCTGTTTCTTTTTCTTCTAGCTCAATTTCCTCTTTTGCCATTGCGTACAGCGTATTTATAACCGTTTGCACTGGTTTTGAGACGATTATACGTTGCAACTTAGCTTCAAAATCCTCTTTGTTTGTGCAGTCAATTCTTTGGGAAAGATTTATATCGTCTGCTATTCTTTCGTCCAAAACAATAACAATTTCCTCTCCGTAGGGAAAATGTGCAAAAAACATAATGCGATATTTGTAATTGTGGACATATTCGGAAGTTATAAAAAATTCGTGTGTAAAAGAGGAAGTATCTCCCAAACTCCCCAAATCTTCTTGTATACTCACTTGCTCTACAGTTATTTTAGGTGAAAGCCCTTGAGATAACATTGCCATAAAGTTAGGGTGTGTACGTTCGTAATCTGTCGTATAACCTGCATATGGCTTAGCTTTTGCAATAACAAGCCCATTTGTGAGTTCCGCCAAATTTTCGCAATATTCCTCAACAATGGCTCGTGGTGGGCTTGGAATTTCCTTATCCGCTTGAAATCCCCATAGATTTTTTTGGCTCATATAAAATCCTCCTTTAATTGGCAAAATAGCGGCAAATGGTCGCTATATATGTCTGTGTTTGGTTGTCCAGTTTTTTTAATTAGGTTGTGGTTGGCAGTTTTTGTAATGATTTTGGGGCTGTTTTCGTCCCAAAACGGTATTAAACTGGGACTTATCATTACTTGGTCGAGTGCATACCAGTAAAATGCACTTGTTCCGCTATCTTTTTCGTAACGGTATGTTGTAAAAGGCGGTTTGACGTTTGCGAAAAATCGCCATGTTGGGTTGTAAAATTTTTTGTGTTTTGTGTTTGTGCCTTTAACTTTGGTTGGTTTCTCAAACGAATCCGAAAATGGAAGAGCATGCATACCGTCCGTTGTAAAAGCTGGTTCTTCGTAAGGACTAACGTTAAAATCGCCGATTGCTACTGTGTGTGGGCATTTTTGCTTTTGTTCGTGTTCAATTATATCAGTTTTGAATTGACGGATCAATGTTTCTCTATCCTTAATTTTTGGGTGATTGCGAATATCGTAGCCGTGAATTGCTGCAACAATTATACCGTTTTGTTGATTACTTATGTGCAATATTTGGTATCTAGCTTCTGCTTGCAAGTTTTTGGCGGAGTATTTGGGGTTTATTATTGCTCGCAAATTTTTGGGCGGAAGTACTGATGTTATAGAGTTGTATTCTATGTTGGATTTTTTGTTTATTGTTTTGCATAATGCCTTGGTTTCATTGGGATATTCCGCTAAGATTAGCAGGTCAATGGCGTTTTCCGATAGCAACTCGCAAAGGCAAGCGGTTACATTTTCGGGATTTTTTCGGTTTGTGTTCCAGAATAGTATGTTCATTTTTGCTCTCCTTTCGTTAGATTTACTATAATTGAATTTTGCCGATTTGTCAAGTGTGAAATCTCAAAGTAAAGCAAACAGGCGGAAATTTAACAACAACCGCCTGTTTGAATTATTGAGGATAATGCCCGCTCCTACTAATAACCACTAGGAAATTCTACAACAGCAACCTCGTCATTTTTAGCCATAACTTTCATAATGCGTTCGGCCAATCTGTCCATCTGGTAATCTAATTCATCGCTAGTAATTGAGCCAACGTGAAAAAACTCCAGATTACCCTTCAAATATTCTTCAATCTTTTCCTCATCGTAACCGTAGTATTCGGACAGTTCTTTTGCATCGGCTTTGGTTTTGCTCTTTCTGTCAAAAAAAATGTCAATCAGCAACTTCCCAGTTTCTTTCAAGGTTTCGTCCGATAATCCGTCTATCAGATTCTCATGGTTGCTCGCCACCGCAAAACTTGATGATGACGAATTTGTTACAAAACTTCTCCTGTATTTCATGCTGTTTCCTCCTCTATTTTCGTTCACTTCGGCTGCAAAAGGCAATCTCGCTGTGTAATGGACAACCGCCCAAACAATCCAATCTATCGCCGCAAGCCGTGCAATTTTGCCTGAATTTTTGCCGATATTTCTCAAAATAGGCGGAATCCCACGCTTGCAAAATGGTGCTATATTGTAAATTCACGCCGCCGTCTTGGTCAAACGAGCATGGCGTTGCGATTCCTTGTGCATTTATGTACATGGAAAACCGTGCCGCCTCGCAGGGTTCAACGGTTTGGCGGTTGATATTTTGCGTATGATTTATTATAGCAGAAACGCAACAAGAATCAAAGCCAATATTTTTGCCCGCCAAAACCCATTCGTCCGCCC
>JGI24700J35501_10929995_pt1 | contig 10933 bp, 8 predicted proteins | sample TergutTh196P1_FD_35501 | JGI IMG/M metagenome (IMG submission 35501) | reverse complement strand
TACGTATATTTGTTGAATAAATATATAAAATGCAACATCTGGAGGTTAGTGGTGCGGTACGACATATATATACGTCATTAGGCGGCTAAAGGTTAAAATGTGTACAGAAATTGTAGCAAGAAACTTTTATATAAAAAAAGGGTCCCAACTGAAGAAAATGATCAGTCAACATGAGACAAAGAATCAAATATACTTGGATTTGTTTGGATTCTTCAGCAAACCAAATCTTACTCTACAAGACCACAACCCATCCTCACAGATTTGCCAAAAAAAATTAAATACAGTTCGACTTGGTTGTAATGACCTTGGTTTGTGCTACACCTCTAGTTTAAAGTTATACCTTCCTGGTACCAACTAATTCCCCATAAGACATGTTTTTCTTCCTTACTTGTAAGACATACATAAGAGCATTACGTCAAATAGAAAAACATTGCCGGTCATCATTTCTAATATAATTTTCAAGAAGCACACTATTTTGAGAAGTCTACCATCTCCTCATTCTTGAGAAGGCAGGCCCTCTACACTTTCAGGTAACTACATAATTCCACGCCTGGAAAATGTCTATAGAAAAGGTAATTCACTTTCAGCATACTGTTGCCCTCTACATTTCTACTCCTGCAATTAACAGCAGACTGGTAGCGTGATAGCATGGCTACAGTCGACTGGAGGGGGGAGTTTTGATCATCAAAAGAAAAGTTAAAGTGATACAAGAAATAGAAAGTGGAGAAAAGAAAGCTGACATGTGTCAGTAATTCAGAATCACAAATTCCACAATCCAAACCATCTGGTACTTACAGAACCAAAATTACTAGTGCCTCTGAACAGAATGGAACGAGAATAAAGCCATTTCAAAAGCCTGAATGCATTGACAAAGTACCCATCAGAGGTCCCTTCGATGAAATATAACAGAGTTCCACTGTATTTTCAAAAGGAACTGAATTTATGGATATCAAAGACCAATTTAAAAAAATCTTGCTCTTCATCTTGAGAGGCATATAACTGGTACTCTTCTCAACAGAAGTTTGTGTTCATATGAAGGTGCATTTGATAATTCTGAAGGACATTCAAGATGGCTACCAGACAAATCATAAAAGCTCCCGCCTTTAGGTTAAATCACCTTTCACACTACACTGGGGCCATAACAGATATGCACAAAATTCAGCCAGCAAACTGGACTTTTCTTCCTGCCCAGAAATTCTACTGTGGGTTTACAGGCTTGTGGATTATCAAGCACTTGCAAACACTGTCTTGAAAATGATTCTGACATTCCCAGAATCCTACAGTCAAATCAAACTTTTCAAGTTTATCAATATTAAAATTAACACAATAGCAGTCTCAATAAGGATGAATGTCATAATTAAGAAAGTGCCAGAAGCACAACCTTCCCACTTCACAGACCCTCCTATGTACTTCCAGTTTTCTACATTGTTTGAGTACACAGAATAAGGCTATATCTAGTTAAAAACATTGCTTTGTTGACTTTCCATAAATATGTACGTTTTTGCTAAGGTGACATAACCTTTACAATTATAATGGTGGAGAACCACTGCTCTATAGATTTGCGGAAGCAAAAATGGACAAAAATATGCTTTTATGTACACCAGATACAGCTCAGTTGTTCAGGAATTGTAGAACTTGTATTACCTTAAAAAATGGCTGAGAACTGCTGCTCTAAGGCATGTGGTAGAAAAAACTGACAGAAAAACACACGTATACTAGCTACAGCTCAGATGTCCAATGTCTGGCGTTATCAGCAGTGCAAGAAAACAAGTACTATAAAAAACCTTCAAAAAGTCAGTATTTGATCCTGTACCTGTCTCTCCAGCCACCGCCGCCACCACCACCACCAGCGCCACCACTCCCACCTCCTCCTCTTGGCTGCCAACCCCCACTGCGGTTCCTATCTGGTCCACCTAATGTTTAAACACTGTATTAAAGATGATGGACTTCACCAAGAAGGTACAAAATAATACCATGGGTTCCATAGGTCATTGTGTATATTTGAGCTTTATCTGATTAAATGGTTACAAGCCACAATGTCTCATACATGGTAAGCAGAGAATAACATGTACCATTTTACCATGAATCTCGAAGTGCCAATAACTGCAATTTTAAATTACAATAATGTTACCACAATAACTTAGATTACGTGAAAACACTGTTTGCAACATCTATTTAATGATAATTTTAGAGTGATATATGAAAATTAACCCTTTGGTGCTAAATGACAACAGTTGTAGCATGGTGCGACACCCAGAAAACTGGACGATGACTGAAGTTGTCACCCATAATGCATCAATTACGGCAAATTTTTGGATGGACCTCAGCTGAAATATAGTGATTTGATATATGTGGTGGTCTCCACTGGAGTGCAAAGGCAAATCTGTTGAGCAGGATGTTACCTCCCCACTCTCTAAAATCCAAGAATTTAATTCTGGCATCAAAACATCAAGAACAGCATATTTTTCCATTAAAAAAAAATTGTTAATAACAACAAAAATAGTAATAATAATAATAACAATAATAATATCATCATCTAATCTTTTGTTAACTTTAAGTTTGCAGTTTTAGATGGTAACCTCAAGTCCAGTAATTTACGGGTTATAGGATATACTTGTTCCTATGACAATGTTGGCTGAATTCTCTCTCTCTCTTATGGTACAACAATATAAATTTTTTCCTAAAATTCAATCATGAACTCAGGCCTTTTACCCTGTTCCAGCTTCAACAGAAATCATCAAACACGTGGGAAAACCCAACTGGTACCCGTGTTTAAGCCCTAGTTAACATTTACTGCCTTACTGCCTATTTACCACCTGCTGTTAACAGTGAATTCTGTATTATGTTGTATGCACTATATTACCTAAGTCAAATGCCCTGTATAGGGCTTCTGTTGTTTTCTTCTTCCTAAAATTTCCATCCAAAATGTGTGTGTGCACCTTTCGGTTCAGAAAATACAGTAAAATGCATCTGCCAGTGCTTCACAATACTGCGTTTCAAACTATAACATTTCATAATTACTATCCTCTCTGTTTATCCTGAAACATCTTGTGTTCATTCATGCAATTGTAACCAGACTACTTTGCAAAAACCATTCTTTGTGCTTTATTCATGATGTCAATACATGGCACAGAATATTACATGCTATCAGGAATATCAAGACTAAGCTACTGACTTGGATTTCCTTTAGTTGAGTTTATGATCAATAATACTCACATGTAAGTGTACTCAAAACTAGTTTTATTTCCCTGCCGCATTAAAGTTATCTGTTGCATGTTTACAACAGAAAAATTTATTACCCAAATGGTCATTAACTTTTACTCTTCTGTATTCCTTAATTAGACCACGCATTTACACCTGCCAACTGGTCTCTGAAAATTCACTTCATATGCTGGAAGTCCCATTACACGTTCATTTCCATATTCTAATTTTGTTATTTGCTTGTGCACTGTCCAGACTAAAATATCACCCATCTCAGCTGGATAGTAAATGACCAAGGAGATACAAAATGTCTTTTTCACAACACAATAGTCTTTGCCCGTTGTTGCTTGAAGATGCAAGCATCTAGTTTAATATTCAGATCTTGATCATGAACTACTGCAAATCAATACTGTACTGCCACAAATGACTGGGCTGGCAAGTAACCCCACAGCAGAGTAGCTAAGAGTGCATGTGTTAAAAGTCAAAGTTTCACATCTGCATGAAAAATATAACACATGAACCAGCACCCATGTTTTGAATAATATACTTAATGAAATTACTTCCTTGAAGTAACTGTGGAGTACACAAATGGGATGAGACTACGAACGGCATAATGTTGTCATACCTCGTGGCCTATATCCTCCTCGGAATGAGGACCTGTCCCTTCCATCACGGTTGTCATTCCGATGCCGCTTCTGTGACTGTCCATACCCAGCGTCTCGCCCTTCTCTGTTGTACTGCTCTACCAACAGACGGGACTCTGCCTCTGGCAGTTCGGTGTACAATACTTCGTTGAAAATGTCACCTACCTCTGGCAGCATGAAATTGGCTGTAACAGCAAAATTACATCACTCAGCATCACTTCAATGATTTCCAAACACAGTTCCTTGGATTCTTGACGTATATAATCACTGATTAATGGAGTATAAGAAGTATGCTTCACGGCAAATTAGTAATATTTGTCATGTTTGAAATACGAGCTACATGTAACTTCATCAGTTTGCACTATACAAAAATATCACAATCTGTAAGATCAACTGGTGTCAAAATTTTCAAGTGGAATCTCATTAAACACATTAACATGTGTGTCTTATCAGAACAAGAAATTATTCATATTTTATCATGGAAATCAATTTTGTTTAGTCAGTAACTTTTACGTTATCTCCCAAAATATTACTGCTTGTTTCACGATACATTCCACATGTATTATATGCCATTCAAGAATCCAGGTGTGTTTGATTTCACCTATGACCCCAATCTATTGTCAATACAGATGACAGAAACTGAAAGCTATAATGGCATTATGAACAAGCAGGAGTGTGATTAAGCCATGACAAAGTGCAGGTATCATAAACTGTTCCTTGTATATGACTGAACATCAGCCAGGCAGAACATTTTCTGTGATGCCAGTATAAAAACAGTATCATTTTAATGTACTCAAAATTAGTTTAAACATGGAAAAACCTGGCTGCAAACACGCCACTTCATGATATGTTATAATCCCTATTAACCTTTGGCATACAGCTTTTTAAATCCCACGTTTCTGCTGCAGCTGCAGCACAGTTCAATTCGAATTACCAATGCGGGACATTTCCCATTATGGATGAAAGACATAATACACATTTCCTGGAAGAGTGTCGTCCTGTTTGTCTGTGAAAGGGTGCAACAATGCACACTGGACATGTCTCAAGATACAAATGCCAAGTGAATTGACAAAGCTAATAAATGCCTCAATAAAACTATTAATGTCACACCAACAGGACAAATATTGTTTCATTAATGCATATCATATATACTGGACTTATCTACGATAAGTTAAAGGTATTAAATTTCACTCTGGCTTTGAAGTCATTTCAATTTATTGTACATGGTTAATTTCTTATATAATGTGAGATTATATGGAAAATTAATGAAATACAAAAGACCCATACTGTAAACCGTACGATAAATGTCTCCTACAGGACAGTATAACACTATTACAGCACCTGGAAGTTACAATGACCCATGTCAACAGCATCTGTGGCTACACACAGACACACAACTGACATTCATTTCCATCAATCACCCCAACTGAATAATGCTGAAAATCCAAAAACCTGATGATGAATTGCTGATGGAAATTGTATTATAAAAGACACAATACAAATTAAAATTTTACCTAACACCAAAATCTATATGTACCTCTTCCCAAACTTACGACAAGTACATGCTATTATACCAAATAACTTATTCTTAATAAAAGTGGTAAAAGTGGTTTTGCTGGAGGTGTATCTAACAATGTGAGAATACAACACAGGCTGTAATGGATTCATCTGGGCAAAACTGCACTTACAGGTGGAAAAGAATGTTACAATACACACAAAAGACATCACTCATATGAGACAGCTGATGTGAAATATACAATGGTCATACAGTATCATGAAACCTGATACTTGGCCCTGGTACCTCCTCACACATTTCATGCCTAGTATATAGCAGATTATCAATTACATAGGCAGTATTCACGTTCAACACTGACAAGGACAAAAAACAAATATTAAAAATGTCACACAGTATCCATTCAAGTATACAGTAAATGCACATGAGTTACCAGGACAAGGATACAAAGGTGAATGGGTGGTAAGAATAGCAGTGTGCTAGAATGGGCTGCCTCAGTAATGCACAACTAACTGGTATGTATTTAAGAGAAGAGGAAAAGTCAACCTGGCCTTCGCATGAAGTATCACGGAAGATGGGTACATTTAGTTACCTTTCATCTCTAGAACAGCAGAGTCTGGAACATCTTTGCCTTCCAGCTTCTCCCGTTTTTCAACACGCCTCTTGAACTCCTCGTCTGTTGGTACAACTACTACTGCTCGCCGTATGAAGCCCTCAAAAGCCCTCATTTTGCGTCTTTGGGCCGATGGATAGACATTGGTCTGTGTAATGTATAGGGTTGCAGACATGATTAAGATTCCATGCTGGGGCCACCAGGACCCCATCTCCATTTCCTTCATATACATTGTTAGCATCAACTCTGGAATGACAAGGGCTCAACACATGGGTTTAATAGCTGGTAAGACTCCAACCCTTCCCACCCATCTACCCAATACTCACCTCAAAGTTGAAACATCCAGAAGCCTGTCTTGGGAACAAATGTGAATGTTATAATCTCTATTATACTAGGTACATTCTGTCTGATACAGAATGATTAGTTTGGCTTTCTCCACATCTGGATTCTTGCTTTGAATATTGCTTATCAACTATGTCAAACGTCTTCACCATCTGACAACTCATACCATCATGTAACAGATTTGTAAAAATCTAAGACTACTGTGCTTATACATATTCTCCTGTTATGCAAACATACGCATTCTGACGCCTAAGTGTATGCCTATTTGTAACTAGTTATGCAAACACACACATTCTGATACCTCAGTGTACGCTTGTTTGTGTAACTCATCCTGACACCTACACAACAGTATGTGTTTCATGTAATACCACTGTCACTATAGCACTGGGAAAATCACAATCCCATTTTGTGCCACAAAACCTCTAACTATCTGGATCTAAGTAAGGACTGGCACAAACTTGTAACACTGCATCTATCATCATCAAAATTTTAACATAAATATGTATATTAAATTAGTAATATCTGTGTGTTGCTGAAACTTGCTATCTATAGATAATATTCTTGTTATACAATGCCATTAAATATTATTCTTCATAAAACTAGGTCTTGTAATGTGTGCTGCATAGCTGTGCTTCACAAGAAAAAACTCTAACATTTGCAATAAAAGTAATATTAGAACCTACCTGTCCATCTACAGCTAAATTCCCATCCAGAGTGACGTTCATTTTAAAATAAAGGGAACTTACCTCAATTTATCTGCAGACTTACCTTGCCATTTTAGTGTGAGCATCCAACCTTCTACTTACCAAAATGCTTGATTTTCTTGGAACTGAAAATTAGGCTGCATAATGATTAAACACCCACCTTTCCTTAAACAGTAACATAAATTTGCAAAACTGGAATAAGTCAAGTCATACTTGGTTATGACTCTTCATGTGCACCAACAAGCATGCTTTGAAACACTGTAGTTCTCACAATACACTGCCTTAGAGATACAGGAAGAACTGCCCCAAAAGTAAATGTAGTATTAACACATCCCCTCCCATGTTTTGTGATGAGGAACAGTCCCTATGTACCTACCATTTTTGCACAAATGTCACTTTTTGAAGACAAATACCTGTGAATCACATTTGCACCACTTTCCTAACATTTAATGGCAAAACTATTGACATAGTTGAGCATAATCATTGACAAACATTCATTAAAAGGTCCAAGAGATAAATACTTAAGAAATGTATGCATCAAAATGGGCAATTCTGAGGCATGGGTTACACAGAAAGAACAATCCTAGTAATCACCAAAACCATGTGGAAATGTGTTAAATACATTGCCACTGATCCAATTCTGACCAACAGCTGAACTATTACATTATAACTGCCTTTAAATGTAAATGTCACCCTATACAGACATGCACTACATCTATTATAATTTCTGCTGGAATGTCATTCCCTAAATTAATTAATAACGCATGTAATCAATACCGTAACATACACAGTTCCTCAAGACCTATAACCACGATAATTATCTACAGAATGTATTTGTATTATCTACAAGGATTTCAACAGGTAAATATCTGCCACTAGAATATAGAATTTACAGTCTACCTAACAAATAAATGTGCTATCGCACCTGTTATGAACAGCAACAGAACTGATTAGCCTTGAAGAACAATGGAACACTTTAAGATTTGATATTGACTGAGCTGTGAGAAATTACAATTAACAGCTTTCAAGAGCACATAATATAAAATGCTTTCAAAAGTAAGGTGAAAATATTCAAATCATAAGCTTGCTGACTAATAAAATGCAGAGTGACCACTTCTGTAATGATAATGAGGGGATGAGGACATTCAGACAAACACATTTATTACTCTTTCTCACTGCTCTAAAACACGGCAGAGTTCAAGATGACCATAATACACTGTGATCATTTAAAAGCTACCACAAAAATGTTTGGCCTTTAAGTGCAAGAGATAAATTCTACCTGTGTGAATGCGGGCAGTACACTTCCGGCCTGTTAGCAACCTCAACAAACCACAAACGTCTAAACATTTCTATGTTTCTTCAACTAAGCAAATAACTAACTAAATACATAACTCCACAGAGAAGAGTCCTTTCTCAGAAGCTACCAGGTCATCAGCTAGTCAAGAAATTCCAAGCATTTTATGGAACCCAGAGGTTCATTATTGCATTCACAATCATCCGCCCGTCACCTGTCCCTATCCCAAGCCAGATCAATCCTGTCCCTGTCACCCCATCCAACTTCATGAAGATCCATTTCAATTAACCTCTCATCTATGCCTAGTTCTTCCAAGTGGTCTCTTTTCCTAAGGTCTCACCATAAAAAACCTATATGCACCTCTCATCACCCATACACGCCATATGCCCTGTCCATCTCAGACTTCTTGATCTGATCACCCAAATAATATTTGGTAAGGAGTACAGATAATAAAGCTCCTCATTATGCAGTCTTCTCCACTCCCCTGTTATCTCAGCCCTCTTGGGCCCAAATATCTTCCTCAGCACCTTATTCTCGAACATCATCAGCCCATATTCCTTCCTAAGTGGGACAGACCAAGCTTCACACCCATGCAAACAATACGCAAAATTGCAGTTCTGTGCATCTTAAATATTTATATTTTTGGATAGTAAACTGGAAGAACGATCCTGAGAGCTATGCTGGCGACAGCATAGCTACAGGTATGGCCTTCTCTGCCACACAGGTCAAAGGTGATGACCCAGACAAAAGGGATACCCTAGTCCTCTAGGTTTGGGATTGAGCGTGAGGCCGACCACCTCACCCTATAAAAATATATTTGTTGGGAAGCTTCTAGAATTGGACTTGATCTACTTAAACCAGAAGGCACTTGACATGTAGGAAAACCTAAGCTGAGGTAGCTTGAAATCAGATGAGGAATATCTAAATAATACGGGCGCGAGGAACCAGGAACCTAAGTCACAGGATCAAGAACAGTGGAGGTCAATTTTGGAAGAGGCTAAGGTTCACCAAGAACTGAAATGCCAGAAAATGAAGAAAGAAAGAAAGAAAAGAAAGGAACTGGAAGACAAAAGATTCTACACCCGATAGCACTCCCTAAACCACACCTGCTCTAATTTCTCCATTTTTTATTTGTTAGGGTTGTACCCAAATATCTAAATTATTCCTCCAACATCATACCAAAAATCCCTAATATGACACTGCTAAGCAGGTTTGTGTGTAATGCAACAGATGACCAATGTTCTACCACCACTCCAACTTCAGGAATTTTCTGGCAGTTTGTACTGACATTTTTGAAACCATGGTCTCCTGTGCGAGGTGTGTCAGGAATTTTCAAGAGTGATATAGCCTAGTGCATGTTCTATTTAATTTCTCTGCATATAACACAGTTTGAAAACTGCTTCCTGTTTGTTCCACAACGACTCTTTGTTTGTGTCTTAATTTATTTACATCTTTAATCTTGGAATTTACACTAGAACCTTCTCCTTGCCTTATGCAATCATTTTTCACCTGGTATCATACATTAACACTTGTCAATGTGTATCTCATATATGGTATTTAAACACAAGTAGCTGGACAATGCAGTAGCAGAGGCTATGGACTATGAATGGTATGCACAGGATGCTTAGGCCCACTTCATGGTACACATCCACATTTGATGGAGTGATAATGAAGGGAAATCGTAATGTGTATATGCTCTTGGTTTGTCAAGGCTGCTACTAGCCCAAATACTTGTATATTCGTCTCTCATACCTGCCTGAGCAACTTCTATTCCATACATAAAATCCTTTGTATTTTATTTGGTTGTGCAATATTAATATTAATAATTACATATTAAAATGACTTAACAATGGTCTGCAATTATAATCTTATGTAAATATTTGATTATCAAAATTTGTAAAATTATTAAAACATTTTTTACTGAATCTCTGTCTTTTAATAAACAATGTAAGAGAAAATAATTCAGACACAACGCTGTTTTACATTAAACACGTAAGGTACTCAGACTACATCTTTCAGCCAAGTAAATGGCCACCTTCAGGTCTGCTACAACAATCACTGCCACATTGCCAGTGTCTTTGTCAATGTGTTTTGAAGACTGAGCTCTGCATCTCTTACATATTAATATTCTTTTCACTAATCTGGGCAATCCAAATTTAAAATGCAATAACAAATAATTAACACAATATTTATAATGTGTCCTGTTGGAAATATATAACCTTCTGAAATTATGAATATTAAACAACTATGTAGGAGTAAGTCAATTTGAGAACAGAAACCACTTATGCACGTCCCACGGGGTGTTTCTTTCTGTTATATGTCTTATTGTATTCCTAATGCCTTGGGTTTGCAAACAACCCAAAATTTCCGCAAGTCAATTGTGTATGTCATCCCCATGTGATCAGGGAAGAACAGCTGTATTAACGGTTATCCGACGAACGCACCGTGTCGTTGAAAGTCTCTATCCTACGGAGTTTCCCTTTAAATCGTTGCGCGTGTTCGACCGTAAGCGTTTATATCTTGTAAACCGACTTTGATGAAATAATGAAATAATCTGAATTTTTTGCGAATAAATCAGAGATATTTCAGTTCAAAAAAAAGATTAAGTAGGAGTGCTTAGTG
>JGI24700J35501_10929996_pt1 | contig 10936 bp, 8 predicted proteins | sample TergutTh196P1_FD_35501 | JGI IMG/M metagenome (IMG submission 35501) | reverse complement strand
GGAGTGTGCATGCACACTCCTTCGGCCCCATCCACAACACCATGAAAATAGAAAAAAATAGATGATGAGATCTCAACATCTGTCAGCTTAAATCCATGAAATATATTGTCTCCTATAACTTATTGAACCTGATGATGGCCCCTGAGTAGGCCGAAACATGTCATTCAATTAACATAATTTATTACAGATCAACTTGTTGTGTTTTGACTCCCTTACACTGCACCTTTTATTTTGCCATGTCACCCAACTCGAAGCTCTGTGGAATTAATCTGGGTGGACTTAGAGGCAGTGGATTGGTTCAAATAATAAACATTTAGTATAAATGGCAAATGTATTTGTAAGCAGTAGAAGAATTTGAAGAACAGTGTTGTGAACAGTAAGGTGTTATAAAATGGAGAAGAGAAAATGCAATAATAACTGACAGTGGAATGAGCAGCAGCAGTGACAGTGAATGTGATGTGATGAATATGAGAGTGGAATATCAGGGATAGAATAATTAGGATCCATTTTGTGCATATGAATATTATTACCTAACAGTGAAATGCTAGTTTTTAAAACACTGTTGCTGAGGATTGTTACCATATATATTACAGGAAACATACATCAGGTCTAGTATTCCTGGAGGCCGAGAGACAAAAAGAATATGCTATTGCCTGTACAAGTGACTTGTTTCTAACCTTTAGCTTGAAAATTCCACTGACAAAAAACTTGAAAACATTGCATCATTTTTCCAGGTTCTGCTTCATTATTTAATATGCATGTTATTCAGAAAGAAATTTCCTTGTTACCGTATGCTATTTTAAGGATTCTCTCCACAATAAAAGTAAAATGCAAGAGTAGAGCTCTGTAGTGAGTCTCACATCTTGTTGAGTCAGAACAGTGTTGTCCCCTTCCTTATGCCTCAATGAGTATTTCAAGTGGCATGTTGCAAAAAGAGCAAATGTGGGGCACTTTCACTGAAATTCTACATAATTGGTGCAGTGTACCATGGAATTTCAGCAAGTGAGATAGGACTAAGAGTGTGGGTATATGTTCGAGGTAGACAACTGCACTACAGTGCGATGTACTGGTAAGTGTGACAACTCCTTTCCTTTATCTCAGAACTTTTTATTGTTACCTTTGTTGCACCTTCATTATCCAGCTGTGTATTTATTTACTTGTACATTTGAAAACCAGTATCCCCACCCTTCTCCCACCACTGAATTATCTGAAAAAAGGAAAATGAAAACTGGCACCCCCTCAGCCATGTCTGTGGTAATAACCATAGTATTGCACCAGTTAGCCATTATTTTTCTGCATTATACGTTTCTGTGGTTTTTTGAATGAAATTTGATGGTACTTACTCATACACCAAGTTGGCAGTTACATACATACCATGTTTTTCCTTGTTGTGTGAATGTGCATTATCCAGCACCATTTTCCACTTCAGTAGCACAAAACTATAGGTTCTGTTTTGTTATAATTGTATTTTTCAGCAGATAAGGCAGTACTATATGTGGATCACAAGTAAATGAAACCATCAAGCTTGAAATAACATGCACATGAGTAACCGTACTATCTGATTCACATTAATGATGTAATTACTGTGCAGGCGCAAGAAAAAATGCATACGGTACATGGAGTCTAATGAGAGTATGGATGGGAACCAGTCGGAGGACAACCTGGGGAGCTGTGGCAGTGTGGGTGATGCAAATACCCCTCCTGATGATGACAGGGAGAGTATCAACCACTCATTGTCAAGTCCTGGTGGACTGAGTGGATTGTCCAGCCTCACTAGCCCCTCTATGATACTACCAAGTCCCAGCACGAGCCTGGCCAGTCCATCAGTGAGTCTGGCGAGTCCGTGCATGAGCTTGCAGAGCCCACTCACTCCGCATGACACATCAGCATTTGAGTGCAAGACCCCAATGAATGGACTAGGTGGAAGTATCTTGCCTCCACATCAACCACCCACGGCTTCCTCAAACACAGGTGGTGGTGGAGGTGGAGGGGGAGGATTACCGCCTGTGCACCATCATCATCCTCCACACCATCCCCCTCCTGCTGGCCCACCTTTGCATCGCAACCCTGTGGGCACAAACCCACATGATATCAACAATCCCCTGAGTGTGAACCAGTTAACGGGACAGTGCATTAAGACGGAAAGTGGTGGAAGTGGCAAGGACTCGTCTTCGAACTCGGCTCGAGCCGTGATAAGCGTCACATAGCATCCAGCCAAACTGCAAAATGTCACATCACCACAGACAGCAGAAGCCGTGACGTAGGACATGGCATGTTCCTTGGAAGCGTCTGAATTTTAATGTGCATGGAAGGAAATGGATGCATGTGTTGATGGCTTTTAAGACAATCAAGTCTACAAGAAAGAAGAAATACTCAGGACGAAGTGTCAAATATTAACATAATGTGTAAAGAATTTAATAAACTGCATTTTGTGCAAACTTTTTTTCATACGTATGTGTGAGTTTTTGTTTTGGCCAAATGTATGTCACAATTCATCTTTTTTATTTTTTCAAAGAAAGAAAGAAAGCAAAATAATGTTCCTTTGTGCAAGAAACTTTATTTGTCTTGTTCATGCATATGTTGTTCAATTTTTCCAAGTCTATGTTATGCTGCCAGTTATATGCTATGTTTTTTTATTTGTTTTGATGAATGACTGTGTTTTATTTAATCTCTTCTCTGGGTCTAGAGCCAGCTGTTTTGTAGTGCTAACAGATCGGGATGTACACTCCTGAATCTCACTTGCTGACATCACATTTAAACACTATATTTTAGACAATTCATCAGTCCCGTGAAATTTTACCAACCAAAGCTCGTAATATTTTGTCATTGTTGTCAATATTTCATTTTCTTGTCCGTATGTGATGTAAATGTATAGTTTTTCTGTTGAATTTTTAAAATTTACGTATGAAGTTGAGAAGGCATATTGGATATATGAATATTGTACAGTATGTATATGAATGGAATGGTGTTGCAAGGTCAGCTGTTGGCCACATGAGAGAGATGAGTAGGGCAAAATCTTGCCATGCATCTTATTAGTCCTAATTTTGCAGACAATGTGGAGAGTCAGGTTTTGAGAACAGGGATTGTGTAAACACATAATTGTCCTGTGTGTTGCTTGCATAGTATTATCAGGAGAATCTGCTTGCTGTAAATTTGTATATCATAACAAAATGTATTAGTTGTTATCATTAAATGATTTCATTTTACACAGATTCATATTTCTGAACACAATGCAGATATCACATACATAGGTGTGGGTATTCATGCACACATACCCAGAGCTGGAAATATATACAAGGTATTTGTGTACAAATAAGTACACATTCAAAAGTAACTTTGGTTTAACAAAAACCCACCAATGTATAAAATGCGGCCATGTCTGTGCATTATACTTGTATTGAAAATGGTCTGAATCCCTTAGATACAAGTATGAGAAACATGAGGCCAGTGGTTTGACTGTGCCTGTTAAAGGAGAGCCTTCACAGCATGGTCCTAGAATATATTGATGAGTGTTGTGGTTAAATATTTCTGACATACATAAAGCAAGATTATTGTGGCTAAATTTTTACACAGACCTGTTCTCAAATAATGCACTCTTCATGAAATTAATCTAATCTCATTTGCAAACAAAATGTTAGGCAGATTTACAAGGAAATATGGTACCATATCCCTCTGAATGAATTGCAGCTTATTTTCACTGTGCATGTCTGACCAATTGAGCTGTATAAATGTGATAACCTTGAGATGATGGAAGCCTTTGTCAGACAGGCTTACTTTGTGTGTGCAATTTTGTTTCTGTTCTTTGTTGCAACACTTCATTTCTTTGAGAAAAAAAATTGTGCAAAAAGACACTTGGCAGGTTTACCATTTTAAATTGTATTACAGCTGTTGTTTTATAAATATATTTTGAAGAAAATAGAATAACAGATTGTGTACACAGTACATTTTACTGTATTATCATATTTGCATTAATATAATCCATTATTTGGTTATGTTTTATGTATTTGGATATGTAGGCAAACTGAAAGAAAAATTATGATATTTCCTTTATCTTCAGACAATATATGCTGTCCCAAGAATTATGAAGTAATTTGTCCATCCAATGTGTTCCACATCATCCAACACATGATATAAAGTTTCTCATCACATCAGATTGAGCATTCTCATCAATTGTACTGCATATGAATGGAGTAGAAACTCTTACCAGATTGATGGCCAAGAAACTAACGTTGAATGTTGTATGATCATCATCTTCAGGTTGATTTTGTTATGAAGAACTAGCATTTTGCACAGAGTTGTGTCATAAATGGTAATCTTGCTGTGGGGAAGTTGCAGTGTTGACAGAACTTGAATTTCCATCTTTTGAAATAAAGTAGAATATTTTAGACATATGTAGTAATATCTGGGTGATCTTCATGTTGTGAAGCTTTTTGTTAAAAATTAAACAATTTAATTAGAAGTGTATTATTTTTAAGAGAGATTTGTGGTTACATTTGAATCTGTACCTTTGTGTTCTGCAAAGTGCAATACTTGCCAAAAGTGAATATATTCATATCTGAAGAACCCACATAGGAACTGTTAACTTATTGGGTTACCCCTTACAAATAAAGGAAGGTTTGTATTGTTACAGCAGAACAATAAATGTTTCTGGAAGTAATTGAAATTTACCACATTTGCTGTATACAAACCAAGGAGTGCTAATTGTAGGAAGAAAATTTTATTAAGACCCATTCTTAATGAAGTGTGAATTTTTTAGGTGCATATGCAAAATTGTGAAGAGCAACTATTAGCTTCATATGTCTGTCCATCCACATGGAACACCTTGGCTCCCATTGGAGGGATTTTCGTGAAATTTGATATTTGGAGTATTTTTAAAAAATCTTTGGGAAGATTAAGATTTCATTAAACTCTGACTAGAATAATGGGTACTTTACTTGAGGATTTTTGTACATATATGACCATATCTCACTGATATCCACTTAAAATGAGAAATATTTCAAACAAAAGTTGTAGAGAAAATCAAGATACACATTTTATATTCAGTATCTTCTTCCCAAAAGTCATGCAAATTATGAGATAATGTATAAAAATGTGCTTGAGCCATACAGGACACTGATGATGATATAATATGGTGCATGCCTGCTGGATAATTATGACAACAATTTTCTGCAAATGTGCTTCAATGTTGTTATATATGTACATTGCCTGTCTTGTTAAAATGAATTTCACCATCTCTGAAACAGACTAGTGTACACAGTAGGATGTTTTAACATGAATTATTTGTGGCATTCACATTATCTGGAGTTTTTCTGAATATGTACATGATAGGGTGGTAATGCTGTAGGCAGAGTGATGAGGAAAAATTATTTGAGGATTGTATTGTCAAGCTGTCCAAAATTAGACTTTTCTCTTCAGACACGGGGGGGGTTTGGTGTAGGTCGAACAAGATGTCTCTCCAAGTTGACAAAGAATGAAACTGACTTTTAATTACCATCATGTAGTCATTTGTGTGATTTTTTAGAATGTTATACTCCAAGCTGTGAAGTTTTTTGGCCTGTGACATCAAGTTATTTATGTTGCACCAGATTTGGGATTTAGTAAATGAGAAATCTAACTCCCTGCTCCCTTTGCTATAAACTCATCTTTGTTTGTATGTAGAGTGTCCCAAAAATATATAAATTAATTAGTAACCTATGCATTAACAAATAAAGTGGACAGATACCAGTCGATTGCTGTCTTTCGTTCCTTAATGTCTTGGATGTTTTACATGTCCTCTGCTGGTGTCAATGCCTTGTTGGCAGCTGTGTGCAACAGAGTGTGTTAGTTTGTAGAGGAATGGTGGCATAAGCAATTTCAGGTTTGTGTCGCAGTTGTTGCACTGTGCATGATTTTTTAGTTTATATGGTTCCCCACAAGTAAATGTCTTAAGAACATTAAGTAAGGACATAGGGATGGATATTTTGCTCTTACCCAATGCACATTCGAACTTCCAGGAAAATGATCATTGAGAAAATTGCTCACATTCTGGTAATGAGGAGGCAGTGCATTCTGTTGAAAGAAAAACTTCCTCCAGAAACAGACTGTTGAAGGAAGATGTAGTGTTTCCCCACAGCATTGACAAAAGGAGGCAGCATCTGTGAGAGTTGTATCAGAGAAAATATACCTATTAACTCCTATGGAAGACAGGCCTCACCACACTGACATCCCTGGTAGATAAACTGCTCGTTCTTCTGTTCAACTGTCAATTTTCAGTAGCCCATTCCTCACAGAGTTCACAGTACCTATACGTTCAAAAGTGTCTATGTCATACTGACCAAACAACAAAATCAGGAAAATATTCTCTTTCGTCTCACACGTGCATAAACCACTCGTACAGTTCCATCCGGTGATCTGTATCATGATAGCGCAGTGCATGGAGCAGTCTTTATATTTACAGTTTCCACTTTTCGTGCTGCAAAATGCAGTGAGGGAAACCAGTACATTGCCTTGCAGACTTCTTCAGAGATTGTGTGAAGGCCTGTAACACCATGGCAACAGTTTTCATTGTTAGTTAAGTTGTGAGGTCTTCCATGTTGGCTCTTGTTGACATTTTGTGCCATTCCAGCAATCTCAGCCTTTTCAAATGATTTTGTAATTGTTATCCCATGAAGGTGATGGCATTCTAATTCATTTTTTGAAAATTACCTCAACCATATTTTCCATTGAAGCCATTAAAGTTGCTCAAACAATAATTTGTAATATGTCATTTTCTTTTACACTGGTTATACCATGTAGTGGAGCACACATGTACTAAGTGCGATGCTCGCTTGTCGTTGTAGTGATCACTAGAAAACTTGTGTTCAGGTGTACGTTATTGTATCTAAAGTATGTGTACATGTTTTGGGACACTGTATTTTACCATTTAGCTTATGGCCCTCAGAAATGCTAGGTTTCTGCTGCCAATTGAAGAACTAGTTAATTTAAATGCCTGCATCCAGTTTGTCCTTTGAAGGTTAAACACACTACTGTTGTGGTTGCATGATTCTAGCAGTCATGAAGCATAGAATCTGAGGAAGAGCACTAGCCATTGAATGTTTTAGGAGGAAGAGGGGAACATTCAACTTTGTCTTTTTTTTTTTAATTTTTTTGTGCCCTCTTTGGCTTTCAGACACTAATGTTTAATCTCCCTTTCAAGTATTCCTTTTGTTTTTATGAAAATTCACATTGTCTTCTAACATACCTGTTCATACTGTTACAGTATATTTTGTGTAATAATAACTTTTTAGTTTTTGTTTTCTTAATTTATATTTGTAGTAAGAATGCCTCTCGGTGAAATCTTTTGGGACTGACAACTGCATCAGGTGCTTCAAGTTACTCTGTATTTCCGAGACTGACTCCGTATCCATTATCGGAATTCTTATATGACTCAGTACCCAGCCTGCCCATATCATGTAGCATCAAGAGGCTGGAGCTCATAGTTGGGGTTATTGTTTGACATCTTGACAATTACTGTTCTTCACCTAGATTCTCACACGTTGACTACAGGCTGTACTTAACATAAAACTCTCATCTGTATTGAAGTTGTCTACATAACTGGCTGTCTGTAGCTTTCACCAAGTGATTGTAGTCTGCCTGTACTGATGCCTGTTTTGTCCCCTAGCCACAATATTCTCTGCCACAACAAACTTCAATCAGGTTGCCATATATCAAAGCCCTGCTGATGGAGATGGTGTCAGTTTCTGTAACATTGGTTGACTGGAAATGTCTGACATGGCTATCAGCCCACACAGATTTTATTGAATATATGTTGCCATGCAAACTTCAAGACATGCATCTTCACTTCTATTTATTTTCTTGCTAATTACGATAATCAGACCTTTATATTTGCTTTGACATTCTGATTTTGATACTTATTACCATTGTATGTTATTGTGACAAATCAACTTTGAATGTCATGAGTGAATTACATGATGGCCTGTTTTATTATCAAACGCAAATTTAGCAAAATTTTAAGTGTACCCTGTTTTTAAATAATGAATGCTACATTTGTGTTCCCCAATTACCACCAGTTTGTATAAACAGATAGCAATAGCACACATCTGATCAATCTGTAATGGTATGTACATTTTTGGAAAAGCCAGAGAAGGCTTTGAATGTTAACCATGTGACATCTGAAATTTATCTGAATAATATTTAAAATCTGAACTCCTGTCTCAAGTTTGACCAGTCAGTTAATACTTTTTGTTCTGAGCTTTGTATGAAACCCATAAATACACTCTGTGGGTGGAATGCAGTTTATAATGTTAAAGCAGGTGATGCTTATAATAATCACTAGATTGAGGCATTGTCCTGAAAATCATGGAAAACATAATTATAAAATAACCATCTAGGTGTATGTAAATGGGTGTAAATGACACCCCTTTTTTATTCTGACAAGTTTTGGTCTTGCAGGACTGTCAGCAGGGAGCTTCTGTGAAATTGATAAGGTTTACATTAGCTCATACAGCAGTGATTATTCTTAAAATTTCTCTACCTTTCCTGTTTAATGCTTATATTACTGTATTACACAGACGTATCTTTTCAGCTTTGGTATTGTAAGAGACCATAAACTGGCCTTTAAATTGTTGCGCTCACTGGCACAGTGAGCCATATGCTGGTCTCTCTAATATATATATCTATATATATTTGGATGCTACTCAGACATGGATAAGTATAAATAAAGATAATGAAACAGGTAAACAGTTAGGGTCATTATACATAGTAGCAGGAGTAGTAGTAACAGTAGTATATAAAACAAATCTCACAGGTCTTGTTGAGCAAAGGCTCGGTTGTAATATGTTCAGCAAACAACACTTTGGACAACAGTGATGTTTACAACAAACATGTGCCATCCCATTTATCTGATACTGCAGTTTTTCACACAACAGGAGGAACATAAAAAGGGGCAGGATAAATAAAAATTGTGAAAACTGTTATCAAAATCAAATGTATTTAATATTTAAGACAAATGTGTTGCGTTATAATCATGCTGCACACAAAATAGCATTTTTTAAATAATGTCATATAGGAAGACAGTAGCTTATAATAAAGAAAAGTCTTTGTCAGTATTTTAACAAAATACGTATGAGGTAGTACAGTAATACTCGTATAAATGGTAAATAGAAAAGGTTCTGAAATGTTAAAAATCAGTATTGTGTGTGGTAATGTAAACATCAATGTCACACAGAAAACTTGTGTTACTGTAAATTCCCTGATGGTTCTACAGGACCAAAGTATATTGGAATGAACTAGGGATGCCATTTACATCCACTTGTGTAACTATATGGTTTTTATTTTATATTATTGCAGTTAAGGGAGACAGTGGTCATGAACCAGTTGAAACTTGAGAAACATGTACATTATTCTGTTTCAGTCATGTTCTGCAATTGTAAATGAATGTTAAGATCGAGGAAGTTGAATTGTAAAAAGTACAAACAGGAGGTGAAAAAAATTATTCTTGATTTTCAGCTTATAACAGTCCCAGTAATGGTGCATGATTTGTAGATTTACATAGATGAAAACTGCCATTATGTGTAAATCGATCCAGAATTAAAGTGTGAATCAATCAAACCTGTAATATGTATGATTTTATTTGGGTGTGGGGGAGCAAACAGAATTCTTTGGTTACTTATCTTTGTTATCATAGCTGCCTTGATTCAGAAAAGCATTTGGGAATGCAGGAGGTGGCAAACAGAGATTGTTACCTTGTTTATCACTTGAATTCAGAGGAAAGAACCTGTCATTCACTATATGATACCCACCAAGCCCCAAAAGCTGCATGTTGTTGCTGCCCATTTAAAGCGAATATTTGAGGATCTGTACAACTTGTTGGTCACTCAGAGGTATTCTGATGTACCAGGCATGTCTGGTCATATTGAAATAGAACACAGTTGTCTTGACTTGTGATAATACTTGGCTTTTTGAAACCCAACTCACGATCTTTTTAGTCAAGTCTGAGAAGGTGGACATGCTTGTCATTGGTTTGTAAAAGTGATAGGCATGAATATCTTCCTACAGAAGTACCCTAGTGAGGTAGCAACTGTTTGAAAGTCCTAATAGGAAGATAATAGTGGTAGTGCCTAACTATTCCCCCATGGAGCAGAGAACATCAGAAGCTAATGATCTCAGGTAGTCCCTACCTTGTATGGAATGTGAAGGTTCATTGTCATGTTTGCAAGAACCCACTGTAGTGGTTTTAAAAATGTTTTTGGTATATATTGTGTACTAGATACTCTTAGACCAATGGAATATTACAAAGATACTGATGAGAACAGTGTAACCATTTCATAACCAACAAAAATTTATGGAATTCTGCAATAGGCAATGGTACTTAGAAGAGTATGTTTTGATACAGCATTTTCTTTGAACGGTTTTACACAATTCATAGAGTTGAAGTAACTTACATTAGTACATTATGTCATAATTCCTGATAGCATATGCTTATGCTTGCAAGAAGAAGATTTTACTGATATCAGGAGGAAGCACTAGATTGTTGTAGATCATGCAGTTTAGATGCCACAGTATCTAATTGACATCATAGGAGTGTAAGATGCCTGTCTGCAGTTCAGGTACATACAAAATTTCAAAATATATAAGTAAGAATTCATGTGTTATTGGATTAAACAACACATTTATTGGAATAACACATAGAACTGAATAAGTGATGCACATCAGTTCCTGGAAGGTCTCTAGCTATGTTACCATTTATCAGGGGATCATTTGTTGCAGTCATTAAACTGTTGCTGTATTCATGGCAATAAAAATTACAGTTTCTAACAAAGGGCAATCTTTTTAGGATGTTTTGTTTTCTTATGCTATCATACGTACTAGCTATGGATGACATCTTTGCTGCTGTAACTTCATAAAGTAAACTACAAACATACTGAATCCAACAATAAATGTTGATTTTCTGTGTGTT
>JGI24700J35501_10929997_pt1 | contig 10941 bp, 8 predicted proteins | sample TergutTh196P1_FD_35501 | JGI IMG/M metagenome (IMG submission 35501) | reverse complement strand
CCTTGAAAGAGGCCTTGAAAGAGGCCTTGAAAGAGGCCTTGAAAGAGGCCTTGAAAGAGGCCTTGAAAGAGGCCTTGAAAGAGGCCTTGAAAGAGGCTGTTTTTTATTGTAAAAACAAAAAACAGCATAATTATACAGAAAAGAGGTATATTTATGCAAAAAATCGGAGTAGGCTACGCATCAATAACGAACCTAGAAAAAGAATACGTAAACGAAGCCCTTGACAACAGCCGCTTATCGCCAAGCATATACGTACGAAAATTCGAGCAGCAATTCGCCAAAAAGCACGGTGCAAACTTTGGCGTAATGTGCAACAGCGGCACAACGGCAATTCACATTGCCCTGGAAGCCCTCAAAGAAACCGAAAATTGGGACGAAACCACCGAAATTCTTTGTCCTGCGTTGACATTTATATCGCCGTCAAATGCGGTGCTGCACGCTGGGCTAAATCCCGTTTTTGTGGATATTGACCCAAAAACCTACAACATGAACCCTGCCCAAATAGAGCAACACATCACAGCAAACACGAAAGCTATTTTGGTGGTGCATAATTTTGGCTTGCCCTGCGAAATGGACGAAACCGTCCGCATTGCCCAAAAACACGGCTTGAAAATTGTAGAGGATTGCTCCGATGCACATTTTGCCGTTTATAAAGGGCAAACCGTGGGCAGTTTTGGCGAATACGCCGCATTTAGCACTTACGTTGCACATACAATTATGACGGGCGTTGGCGGAATAACAATAACCAACAATCCCGAAAACTCAAGCATTTTGCGGTCGCTTATCGCACACGGCAGAGCCTGCACTTGCGAAGTCTGTATTGCCGCCGATCCTCGGCAAGTGTGCAAAAAACGCACAAAAAGCGACCTCGATCGCCGCTTTACTTTTGAACGAATCGGCTACAGCTATCGTGTTGGCGAACTGGAGGGCGCTCTCGGTTTGGCTCAGCTGGAACGCTCTGACGAGATTATGCACAGCCGCCGCACAAACGCAAAACGCCTTACTGCTCTGCTCGCCGATTATCAAGAAAACCTCCAACTGCCCATATACAGCGAAGAATACGACCACACTTTTATGATGTATCCAATAATGATAACCTCCGAAAACTTCAGCCGCAAGGATATTACTGACTTTCTGGAGAACAACAACGTCGAAACCCGCCCGCTGTTCCCATTGCTAAACCAGCCAGTTTATAAACGCAAATACGGCAATTTAGAGGATAATTATCCTGTTGCGAAAAATGTTAGTCGCAAAGGCTTTTATGTGGGCTGTCATCACGGTTTGGGCGAAGACGAACTTTCCTATATTGCCAAAACTATCGGCGATTTTTTGACGAAAATACAAAAATAAAAGGAGTTGCATAATTATGCAAAATGTAATCTGTTTCGGTATTGCAGAACTGGCGAACGAATGGACGAGTAGTATAATTTTAGCGTTCCAAATAAAACTAAAAACGGCTGTTTTTTTGCGAAATAGCCGTTTTTGGTAATTTAATTCCCAAATATGGCGACACACTAGATTTTTTATTGTTGTGCATACTATAAAACTATGGATATACTACAGAAGATGTCGTTTGCAAATTTTTTGCAGTAAAAAATTGTACTATACCGCATAGGGGGATTTTATGAATAGTCTTGAAATCACGATAAACAAAATAAAATCAATTAAACATGGCGTGCTTAACTTGCCAATGAAAAATGGAATCTACGCAATAATTGGCAATAATGGCTCGGGAAAAAGCACCATTATATACTCCATGGCTCAACTCATTAGTAAGGCCAGCCTATCTTCATTCGAAATAGGCTTAGGAGATGGCGATTCTTATGTAGAATTTAAGTACAAAAACATTATAAATCGTTGGAATGTGGAAAAAGACCGCAAAAATCCCAATAATGTTTTTTTGCGTCCTCCGCACAATCGGATTATAATGAACGGAATGTACGAGGGAAGTTTATTTTTTGGGTTTCGTTTCAAAAATTACGATAGAGTTAAAAATTTAATTGCCGAAAATACGATTACCGAAGAGATTCTTGTGGAGGCAGATAATTACATTGTTGAGCAACTAGGCTATATACTCCACGGAAACAAAAAGTATTATGAAGATATGAAAATTGTAAAGCTAAAAAATAAAGACGAGACTAAAAAATTAAAACTTGACGAAACGCCATATTTCTTTTTTAAGGGTAATGAATTGTCCTCTCAATATAGCGTGAGTTCAGGCGAATGTCTTATGCTATCGTTGCTCCATTTTATTTACAATTCAATTATCAGACGTTCACTTGACCCCAAATTACCAATCTTGATGCTTATCGATGAAATAGAAGTGGCTTTACATCCAATCGCTGTTTCACGGCTAATAGACCTGCTAAATGAGTTGGTTAAGGAAAGAGATAACTTAATCATTTACATAACTTCGCATTCTCCAGAGGTTATAAGAAAGATTGAGCCCCGCAAAATTTACAAAATTGAAATTAACAACTCGAACGAAACAAACACTATTACTGTTATAAATCCGTGTTATCCTAGTTATGCCATAAGGGACGTTTTTATGCACGATGGCTATGATTTTTTATTGCTAGTTGAGGACGATTTAGCAAAAATGATTATTGACAGCATTTTACAAAATAAACAGCTGCGAACTGGAAAATTGGTGCATATATTACCAGTAGGCGGCTGGGAAAATGTGCTGAAACTCCAATATGATTTGTTTAATAACAATGTTTTGGGTGCTGGCAAAAAAATTATAAGCATATTGGACGGCGATATTAGAGAGCAGTGCGAAAAAAACGCATTATACAAGGCAATGCCCAAATATTTTTTGCCGATAGCAAGTGTTGAAAAATACCTTAAATATGTGCTTGTGGATAAAAAAGACCAAAAAATATTTCAACGCATAAACGATGAACTATTTCAACTACGCTCTCTTTCAGATGTGGTAAACGAGTATCTGAATGAGCGTAAAACGGACGATAAAAACGGAAAAATCTTTTACGAAGAATATTTGCTGAAAGTTATGCAAGAACGCAATATCGATGAACGGCAATTTATTAAGGTAATTGCACCTATAATTGAAAAAAATGTTGACTTTTCAAAACTTGTTCGCTTTTTGGAAAAGTTAATTGATTCTCATCAACCTATGCTGTAAAAAATTTTTTTCCAAATTCCCAAAAAAAACTTGACACCCCCAAAACCTTATGCTAAAATACATAGTGGTAATAAAATTTTTGTCGGCGTTTCCAGTAATTTACAAAAAACAGGGGCATTTATGGGCGATTTTTCCTGTAAATTGCGGCTTGCGGCAAAATTATAGCAAAATATTTTTGTCTTTATCAAAATTAATAAAAATTCGCAAAAAAAACATTCTCCCCCACTTGACAACTAAACTTTATTGGTGTACACTCAATATAACAAGATTTTGCAAATGTTTTGATTATGTAACTAAAGGAAAGGAGTGCCGTGGTTCGTAATATTTGGAAAGCCGCCAAAAAAACGTTAAAAAAACAGCCATCGGCGTGAATTTTATGATAAATCCTAAAGAAAAAAAAACCGAAATACTTTTGGAAAGCGGTACAAACGAGCTTGAAATAATGGAGTTTACCGTCGCAGACCAGCATTTTGGCATAAATGTAGCCAAAGTGCTAGAAATTATCAAGTATAATGCGTTTCCTATTACCCCTATGCCAAACTCTAACCCCTTTGTAGAGGGAATTTTTAGACCCCGCGACGAGATTATGACCGTTATCAACCTCGCCGCCTATATGGGTTTGCCGCCGTCTGGTAGCGATGCCCACGATATTCTTATCGTTACTACTTTCAATAATATCCACACCGCTTTTCATGTGCATAACGTGGACGCTATTCAGCGTATATCCTGGACAGCCATAGAACGCCCAGATGCCACTATTTACGGCGGCGAAGAGGGCTTGGCAACAGGCATTGCAAACGTTGACAACCGCCTTATTACTATGGTGGACTTTGAAAAAATTATTGTTGACATTAGCCCAGCCGCTGGCATACAAATTAGCGATATTGACCACATGGGCACACGGGCAAATATCCACAAACCCGTGCTTATCGCCGAAGATTCGCCTATGCTAGAAAGAATCCTGCTGGAGGCACTGGAAAAAGCGGGCTACGTAAACATAACATCTTGCCACAATGGCAAAGAGGCTTGGGAAGTGCTTATGCGTGCCAAACAATCTGGCATGGAACTAGAGCAGCAAATATGCTTGCTTATAACCGACATAGAAATGCCGCAAATGGACGGACACAGGCTACTAAAGCAGGTTCGGGACGATCCGTTTTTGCGCCGCTTGCCCGTTATCGTGTTCTCTTCGCTTATAAACGAAGAAATGCAGATAAAAGGCGAATCGCTAGGCGCAACCGCCCAAATAGCCAAACCCGACATCGCCGATTTAGTGCATTTAATCGATGTGCACATACTATAATAGTCCAAAATAGCCCAAAATAGCCCAACCGTTCCACTACTTACGAGTTTACTACAAGTTTACTATGAGTTTAGCGGTTCTCAGCAAAAACCGCTTTTTAGTAGATTGGGCTGAAATCATGGAAAAAATAAAAAAGTTTTTATTAAAAAATTTTATAGTTAGGAGTAAATTTTTATGAGGTACGCTGTATCCCACAGTAAAATTTTGGGGGTAAGTGCAAATAAAGATACATACTCGCGGGGCGAAAAATACTACCGCGAAGGCAAAATAGTTTCTTTTACTACTAAACAGCAAAAAAATTCTACTTTGGTAAAAGCAGCAGTTAAAGGCAACTACAGAAACTACGAAGTTTCGCTAACGTTTACTATGCAGGGCGATCTAATCGGCTATAAGTGTACTTGTGCCAGCCAAAGTATATGGCAAGGCGGTTGTAAACACGTAATAGCCGTTCTTTTTGCCATATCCGACGGCAGAGCCGACACAACCGATGTAAATCAATCCAATAATTCGGAATACTTAACTAATACGCTAGAAAAATTAATTCTGCAAGAAATAGACGATAATCTGAATATGCCCGCAATATCCGAAAATAGTCGGCTTGCCCAGCTAAGCCCACGTTTTCACCTTAGTGTACACGGCAAAGCATACCTTACTTTTTACGTGGGATATACCCGAATGTACACCGTTAAAAATATCAATAAATTTTTAGCCGCCGTCAATCGCAGCGAAGTTGTGCGTTACGGCAACGGGCTAGAATTTAACCACGCCGTAACCTCGTTTAGCACGGTATCCCGCCGCTGGATTGATTTTTTGATACAGGAAGAGGGCGTTTACAACGAAATTGCATCGCAAATAAACGCATCAAGTTCCGCAACCGTTTCTATTCGCGACGATACCCGCAAAATACCGCTTTCGTACCGCAATATCGATACTTTTTTTGACATCTGCAAAAATTCGCAAATAGAGGGCGATGTGCAGTTTTTTTTTGAGAACGCCGAACAGCCTGGGCTAATCAACATTACTTCCGAAACGCCGCAAATCCGCTTTGATGTAACCGATAAATCGGGCGAAATAATGCTTAGCGGCCCAAAAATAAAATATCATCTGCTAAAAGGACACCGCTATTCCTATCTTTTGGCACTTGACACAATATACCGTATGCACAAGGCGGAGGCACAGCTTTTATTACAAATTTTAGACGCTTGTGCAAAAGGCAGCGTTTCGTTTATGGGATATACTCGCAAACGCTTTATTTCCGCCGTTATGCCGAAACTTATGGAGATGGGCTTGCTTTCTGGGTTTAAGGATAGACTCTGCCCCAAACTAAAAGCCAAAATGTACTTTGACGAAGAAGATGCAACTGTTACCTGCCGCACAACGTTCTCGTATGCCGAAGATAAAGAGGGCGGCGAATACGATGCTTTTGATACCCACGAAAACGACGGCCCGCGCGATATTGCTGGCGAATACACCGTTAAAAAATTGCTGGAGGGTTTGGGTTTTGTGTCCGATTTTGAACAAAAGTTGTTCCGCTTATCGGGGCTGGATAAAATTTTTTACTTAATCGGCGATACGCCGTCTGGGTTGGATATGTTGCACGAATACAAAAAAGTGGAAATTTACATTACCGATAAATTGCGGAATAAAGCGGCAAAAGCGGGAATTGGCAGTTTGGGCGTTAGGTTGCGTGGGCAAATTTTGGACGTTTATGTGCAAGATACAGGCTTTTCGCTGTCCGAACTGGTGGAATCGTTGGATTCTTATAAAGCCAAAAAGAAGTACCACCAGCTGAAAGACGGGCGAATGTTGGCGTTGACCGATCAGCTAACCGCCGAAATGGCAGAATCGTTGATTTCACTAGATATTGAACGCAAAGATTTGCAAAAAGAAGGGCTATCGCTGTCGCTGTACCGTGCGCCGTACATTGAAAACTTGATTTCACGGCAAAATCCGTCGTTCAAAAAATTAATGCGGCAGTTTCACGCAAAAAAAAGTTTTGAATTACCCAAAGAACTGCAAGCAATTATGCGGCCCTACCAAAATATGGGCTATCAATGGCTAAAAAATTTGGTGGCTTGCGGGTTTGGCGGCATTTTGGCGGACGATATGGGCTTGGGCAAAACCTTGCAAATACTGGCGTTGCTAGGCAGCGACCCGCTAGAACGCCCCGCTTTGGTAGTTGCGCCAACTTCGCTGATTTACAACTGGGCGGCAGAAATAAAAAAATTTGTGCCAAAATTGCCGTTCGTTGTGGTTACAGGCTCGCCCGAAAGCCGCTCTGTGTTGCTAAAAAACGAAACCGCCAAAATATTTATTACAACCTACGATGCAATGAAACGGGATATTCACATTTACAGCGATTTGTACTATAAGTACATCATAGCGGACGAAGCCCAGAATATCAAGAACCCCACCACCAAAAACGCCCGCATAATAAAATCTATTCGTGCCGACCATCGCATTGCACTAACAGGCACACCAATAGAAAACACGCTAGTAGAACTGTGGTCGCTGTTTGATTTTGTTATGCCAGGCTACTTGTATAGTGCCAGCAAATTTGCCAAACTGTACGAGATTCCCATAATAAAGGATAACGACAGAAGTAGAATAGCCCGCTTGCGAGAGCAAATTTCCCCGTTTGTGTTGCGTAGGCTAAAAAGCACCGTGCTAAGCGAACTACCGCCAAAAACCGAAACAACGCTAGTCGCCGAAATGTTGCCAGAACAGCAAAAAATATACACGGCGCATCTGCTAAAAGCAAAAGGCGAGCTAAAAGCCCTGCTAAACAAAACTTCGCAAAAGGGTAGCAAACTGCAAATTTTGGCACAACTTACCCGCCTACGCCAAATATGTTGCCACCCAGAACTGTGCATAGAAAATTACACGGGCGGCAGCGGCAAACTAAACTTGGCAGTAGAAACGCTAGAAATTGCGATAGAATCGGGGCATCGGGTGTTGCTTTTTTCGCAATTTACCGAAATGTTGGCTATCCTAAAAAAAACCCTAGATGCCGCTGGTATTGCCTATTTTTATCTGGACGGGGCGACATCAGCCGCCGACCGCATAAAACAAGTTGACCGTTTTAACAGCGGCGAAAAAGATGTGTTTCTTATCTCGTTAAAAGCGGGCGGCACGGGGCTTAATCTCACGGGCGCGGACATCGTTATTCATTACGACCCATGGTGGAATCCATCTGTAATGGATCAAGCCTCCGACCGAGTGCATAGAATAGGGCAAAACAAGGCGGTGCAAGTGTTTAACCTAATCGCAATGCAAACGCTGGAAGAACGCATTATGGAACTGCAAGCAAAAAAACGCAAGCTAATCGATTCTGTGCTAACCGACAACGTTACAGGCGAATTGCACACGCTAACCTACGAAGAAATTGAAAGTTTGCTGGAAGATTGATAAGAGGATTAAGAGGATTAAAAAAATCAACAGGAGGAAAAAATATGGCTTTTAAGACAATAAGAAAATTGCCAGCATTAGCGGAGATAATAGCCAAAGCCCCGCTAACAGCCGATTTGCAAAAAATTAAAGATGCCCGAGATGCCGAACTTAAAGCAATAATAGAGCATAAAAGCGACCGTTTTTTGGTTATTATCGGCCCATGTTCCGCCGACGACGAGGACACCGTTACAGAATACGTAACAAAACTGGCGAAAGTATACGAAAAACTAAAAGATAAATTGTTCGTTGTGCCGCGCATTTACACCAACAAGCCGCGCACAACGGGCGAGGGCTACAAGGGCATGATGCACCAGCCCGACCCCACTTCTGCACCCAACATGGCGGACGGCATTGCGGCTATTCGCAACATTCACTTGCGTTGCATAAAAGAAACGGGCTTAACGGCGGCGGACGAAATGCTGTACCCCGACAATTTGGTCTATTGCGAGGATTTGCTGGGCTACATTGCAATAGGCGCACGCTCGGTGGAAAACCAGCACCACCGCTTAACTTCCAGCGGGATAAGCATTCCCGTTGGCTTGAAAAACCCGACTAGCGGCGACCTTAACGTTATGTTCAACGCAATAAAAGCCGCCCAAACCGCTCATACCTTTATTTTTAGAGATGCCGAAGTTGCAACCACGGGCAACCCGCTTTCCCATGCGATTATGCGCGGCTCGGTAAACCGCCAAGGCGAGGATATTCCCAACTATCACTACGAAGACCTGCAGCAAGCGGTTGAATTGTACGAAAAACGAGGACTAAAATATCCCATGATAGTGGTAGATGCCAACCACAGCAACAGTGCCAAGCAATATCAAGAGCAACCCCGCATTGCAAAAGATATTTTGCACACACGGCAAAACAACGCCAAAATAAAGCAAGTTGTGCGCGGACTAATGATAGAAAGCTACCTAAAAGAGGGTAGGCAAGATGTGCACGGCGGCACTTACGAACACGGGCGGTCAATAACCGATCCGTGCCTCGGCTGGGAAGCCACCGAAGAGCTGCTGCACTACATTGCGGAGAACGTATGATGATTACTTACGCTATTTTAGCCAACCCTGGGCATAACAGGGTCTACTTTAAGTCGGCAAAAACTTTGGCGGTGGCAGAGTTTGATTGCCTACAACTTGACGATTTGGCAGTTTGGGAAGTTTTGGAAGGTCCTATTGAAAATACTGGAAAACTGGGAATCGAGAAAATCGGGAGAACCTTGGATAGCATGAACATTGCTGGCTTGTCGTATTTTACTTTTAATATGCAAAAACCGCTAACAGCCGCAGATTTGCAAGCGGTTTCACGGTTATCTTTTGTTTACGCAATTTTTGAACTGCGGTTTGCTGCTGACGATTCTTTTGTTTTTTCTCCTGCTTTGATTCCAGTTGAAAGGCAAGTTGGATATTTTTTTGACGAGGATATTTCCACAATACTAAAATACAACGGCAAAACCAACGAACTTTTTACCCGAATGTTGCTAAATTTGGGCGTTTCGCTGGCGGATAATGCGGTGCAAAATGTGTTGGACCCGCTGTGCGGCAAAGGCACAACCCTTTTTGAGGGCTTGATGTGCGGCTATAATGTGCATGGAATAGACATCGACCAAAAAGCCGTTGACGAGGGTTATAATTTTCTTAAAAAATATTTGGAAAACGGCAAATACAAACATTCTAGCCACAAAGAACGCCAAGGATTGCCCGATTATACCGCAGTCCGCCAAACAATAACGCTACAAAAGCCCGAAATTTTGGAAACATTGGAGACATTAGAAACATTGGAGACATTGGAAACAGGCGAAAGTTCGGAAAATGCACCCTCGCCAAAAACAGCCAGCATTACAGCCGAACTAATCAGCGGCGACACAAAAGATGCCGACCAATTTTACCGCAAAAATTATTTTGACGTTATTATCGCCGATTTGCCCTACGGCGTTCAGCACAAAGGCAAGAACAGCGAAAACAACAAAAATGATAAAAAAGATAAAAAAGGCAAAAAAATCGCCCAAAATAAAAATTGGCAATCCAGAAACGCATTGCCGATAGTTGCGGGTGCATTGCCAAGTTGGCACAAAGTGCTAAAATCGGGCGGTGTTATCGTTTTGGCGTGGAATTTATTTCTAATAACACGGGAAGAATTAGAAAACGAGTTGACAAAAAACGGCTTTACTTTAGTTATGCCCAGCGGCGATACTTCCTTTGTGCACAGGGTAGATCAGGCGATAAACCGAGATGTAATTATCGGGAAAAAGCAGTGAACACGCATTACTTTTCGGCGGACGAGCCTGGCAAATCCAATATAAAGCCCTTTAGCTACTTTTTCGGCGAATATCAGTATTTTTTTGATACGGATATTGGCGTTTTTTCGGTCGGAAAAATGGACAAAGCCACGGAAATATTGCTGAAAAATATTCCGCCGCTACGGGCGGGCGGCTCGTTGCTGGATATGGGTTGCGGGTTTGGCTGTATTGGTATTATTTTGGCAAAGGCAAACGGCATTAAAAATTTAACGCAAGCCGATATAAACCCCCGTGCGGTGCGATTAACGGCGGACAACGCCCGCAAAAACGGCGTAACTTCCAACATTATCCAATCGGATAAATTTAGCAATATTCCGCAATTATTCGACACAATCGTAATAAACCCGCCTATCCACGCAGGTAAAAAAACGGTGTTTGAACTATACAAAGGTGCTAACGAGCATCTAAATTTGGGCGGTTGCCTGTATATTGTGATTCACAAAAAACATGGTGCAGAGAGTAGCGTAAAATATTTGGGTGCGGTTTTTGGCAAAGTGGAGGTATTGTATAGGAAAGGTGGGGTTTATGTTGTGGAAAGTACGAAATAGTGGGGGGGTTACCGACTGCGTACACTTAGGCTAAATCGGAATGGGTGAACGGGCGACCGACCCGCCTGTCGGACGGGCAGGGGACGGTTGCCCCACCTGCGTACACTTTTATTGAAACATTGGGGATTAGACGGACGGGCGACCGAGGACGGTCGCCCCTACCTGACCGCCGTTAGGCGGGCGGGTGGCATCGTTGTAG
>JGI24700J35501_10929998_pt1 | contig 10945 bp, 11 predicted proteins | sample TergutTh196P1_FD_35501 | JGI IMG/M metagenome (IMG submission 35501) | reverse complement strand
GGCCGAAACATGTTGTTTCTAATTTCTTTATATCTTGATTTCTAATAATAACATCCATTAGAAAACCTATAGTTGTGTTATTGACGGTATCACCCTATCAACATTAGTTTACTACACAACGGGGATGGCAAATCTTAAGATTAATAGACAATTAAGCAATTATGAACTTTCAGACTCTACTAAAAAAAGACACCTGGGAATCTGTTTATACAGATACAGATCCTAACCATATATTTAACTTATTTCTATGCACATTCTTAAACATTTTCCAATCTTGTTTTCCAGTTAAAGACAAAAGTATGAAAGACAAGAATGATTGGATTACACAAGGAATAAACAATCTTGCAAACAAAAAAGAAGTCTGTATGCCTTGACTAATAACAGCAATGATCCAAAAGCAAAAGCACATCATATTAAATATCGTAAAATCTTAAGAAAAGTCATAAAAGATGGTAAGAAGAAACACTACAGCAGATTTATAGCTAAATCTAATAACAAAATAAAAACAACATAGAACATTATACAGAAACAGCAGGGCAAGTATATTTAGTGGAACAGGTTTCCTCATACTTGTGAACGATGAAAAATTAAAGGATCCAACAAACATGGCCAATGCCTTCAATAATTTCTTTATAACAATGACTGACAAACTAAACATTCAACAAATACAGCAAGGAGATGCTACCCCAATTCTAAAAGTTAATTTCTTAGAAAATCCCCAGCATAAAAATAATCCCAAGCACAGAAAGTGAGATAAAAAGTATAATACATGCCCTAAAGCCAAAAAAAAATCATCAGGTTACAATGAAATAAAAAGGAAGATATTACATGCTTGTGCATCTCTCATTAGTCACTCATTATGCTACATTTATAATCACTCACTATATATAGGTATTTTTCCCGACCGCCTTAAAATTGCAGTAGTAAAACCACTTTACAAGAAAGGAGACAAAACTAATATGACAAATTACAGGCCTATTTCACTATTAATGGTTTTTTCTAAGGTCCTTGAGAAAGCTATGCACAGTAGATTAAGCCAACACCTCCATATGAACAACGTACTAGTCACAGAACAGTACAGTTTTAGGAAAGGGACATTAACTGATGATCCAGATAGTGCATTAAAGTGTACTAACAAAAAAATGCAGGGTGCAGGAATTTCCTGTGATTTATCAATGCCTTTTGATTGTGTGACTTATGCAATTTTGTTAGCTATATTACATTTCTATGGAATTCTAGGAGTATATGAAGATTGGTTCAGGTCTTAATTTAGCTTACAGAAGACAGAAAGTTGAAGTGAAAACACCTAACACAGCTTGAAATTTTTACTCTGACTGGTGTACAATGAAACATGGAGTTCCTCTAGGATCAATTCATGGGCATCTGTTGTTCATAATATTTCTACATGACCTTCCCCTGAGCATAAATTCTATATCACAACCAATATTATTTGCTGATGATACTAGTGTCATAATTTCAAGCAAAAATTACAAAGATTTCTGTTCAGTGTCAAATTTGGTTCTCTCGCATATGATTAAATGGTTTGCTGCTAATAATTTAGTCCTCAATTTAGATCATATGAATATAATGAAATTCATAACCAAAAATTCAACACATTCTATATTACATATTGGTTACAAAGAAAAGTACATAGAAGAGACAGTGAATACAAAATTTCTTAGTTTACAAATTGACAGCCACATCAATTGGAAGATCCATATTGAGGAAGTGATTAATAAGTTAATTGGAGCATGTTATGCTGTTAGATCAATTGTCCATATCAGTAACATTAACACTTTCAAATCAATTTACTATGCATACTTTAATTCTGTTATAAAATATGGAATAATCTTTGGGGTAATTCTTCCAACAGTGGGAAGATTTTCACTTTACAAAAGAAAATCATCAGAATTAAGGTGTGTGCACATCCCAGAACCTCATCTAGAAGTCTATTTAAACAATCAGAGATTCTGCCTGTTCCATGCCAATCTTTCGTCAATGAATTTCATTATCAGTAATAATAAAATTTTTCAAATTCATCTATACACAACATTAATACAAGGAATAAGCATCATCTTCACAGACCAGATGCCAACCTATCTTGTTATCATAAAAGTACACTCTATGCTGGCATAAAAATTTTCAACAGTTTACTAACCAGTGTAACAATACTCAAGAATGGCATTGCAACATTGAGAGAGAGAGAGACAGAGAGAGTGTATGTGCGTGCACGTGCGCATGTGTATGTGCGTGTGTGTGTGTGTGTGTGTGTGTGTGTATGTATGTATATGAAATTTTACATAAATAACAAAAGAAAACCACAGAAACTGAATACAATGGTACTTTACCTCAAAAGCTGGTGCTGCCTGTGGTAGAAGAGGCACAACCAAACCCACTGGAGCTGCTATTATGGTCTCTAGACATGCCACTTGCAAATCATTCTTGTATTGTTGCACTCGAATAAGTAACTCCCGAAGGAACCCACACAAAAGTATGTAGCATCCTCTTTGTTCAGCTGGCAGGTTCTGCACATTTTCATAATCCTGCAAACACACATAACAAAGCACGCAATACAGCACAATTAGCTGATAACTCTTACTTTAACTGGTACATCTCCAGCATGTTTTAGTGATAATGTAGACAAATAAATTATAGTAAACATAACAGTCCTCCTTTATTTTAATCTATGCCCTATTGTGGCACATTTCTGCCATTTTATATGGCCATCTACAGGCAAATTATATACAATCACAGACAAAACACGTAACATAAAATGCCACACATTTTAAACAAAGTAAAGAGTTGGATCACAGAGGATAAAGGAGAGAGAATACCAATAAATTCACTTCGGATCTGAAAAAAAGATTGGCCAATGCCTTGATGGCGTATGTTACAAAGGTGTTATGACATTAGAGATCTTGCACTCAGCAAGTTTTATACAAGCCTGATCATATTTAACCTTATCAGCAGTGACTGATTATTCAACAGTACTTTAGATCACTGTCCTGTCCTCTTCTCCCTCCCTTCTCTATTTGACCCACAGCTCTCCATGCTTCCCCATCCCTCCCCACTTGCACCTTACCTAATTGTATGTCTATCATTTCAATGTGTCCTGGCTACAACAGTATCAATTCAGCAGTCAGCTGGAGCAGCTGGTTGTCAACTGTGGCAGTATGCCCAGAATATCACATATGCTCAGTCTAAAATCAATTTTGATGTATATTGTTTTAATTATTTTTTGTCCTAATATTGGTCCACCTGCATGAAGCCAGTAAATGTACTGTGAGCTTTTTTGGCTTACACAGCAGTGCAGCTGAAGACTCCATTCTTAAGGACTATGGTGCTGCATCAGTGGGTTACTGGTACCTGACATTATGAGACAACATGATGGCCTCACTTTCAAGGGTGGAATGTCAAAGAAATATAAGACTACCAATCCTGCCCTAAAATATCATGCACCATTCCACATCCTGTCACTGACTAAATTTTGGGTCCATGGAATGCATAAAATATACACATGCATACCAGTCACAAAATACCACAAGAGTTAACACCAATTTCATACAAAGACATAAGAAGTAACAGGTAAGAGAAACAGAAAGAAGCAACAAAACAATTCTCTCATTAAGTGATAATACCATCCTTCCACACTACCACTTACATTGAAATAATCAAGTTGGTCACAAAGCTGAAGAGCCACAGTCAGCAACTTGTAAAAGCCACTGATTAGAGGTTGACGAGATGATTCAGAAATAACTTGATAACAGAATGGCTGAATCCACTTTTCAAACTGGATGCAGTCAACATTCATAAATATATCCTTCATCAGATCAACCAAGTTGATAAACACTTGAAAATCTTTGCGATTATTGGCTTCAAGTCCAGATTCAGGATCAAGGACTGGAACATCTCCTTCACCATGATCACCTGATTTCTGAAATATTATTGACATACACTTTTAAAACCATATACAATCACTGACAATTATCAGTTACCCACATGTACAGAGCCATTGGTGTTCTGATACTAAATTACAATTCTTATAGACATTACGGAAAGATGTTACTATACTTCAGAAGTAGTGACTGGCATTGATAAGTACTGTAAGCTGATGTTTCTTGATTTTGTACTTTTGTGTCACATTGTACTTATCACTGGTATTGTATGTTTCATACAGTCAACATATCCATGCTGCATTTATTAATTTTTTCTATGCACTCTGACATTCATGTCGTTATAGTAACCACCATAGTCACATTTCTAAATATTTTATTGTATACAATACTGAATAGAGTCTTTAATGATCACACACATACATGTACAGCATACAATAATTTTAATTGATAAAAGGAATTTGTATAGTCTGATTATGACATAATAATGTCAAAATGCAAAACAAAAAAATAATACTGTAATGCTGTTACACACAAACATAGTTATGCTGACTGAATAAAACATCAATATTAATATTTTTATATTATATTGAAACTTACACTTAAAGCCTCTTTACTTACTTTTTTCCGGACACTCAAGTTCAGCTTCTTCATTAGTACAAGCACAGTCTTGATAAGCTCATCATACACTTTGTTAACTACTGTCTGTGTCAAGGAAACACCTGTTCCAAACACAAAATAAACTGTACTTCAAAGCAAGAGAGAAAAACATGCTACAATAAAAACTGTTGTCCTCATTCTAAACAGGCTAGTACATGTATACAAAGAGGGATGGTACAGGGAACAGGCTGATCTGTTTGAGTTCTTTAATATTAGCATTAACAATTTATTCTAAGAAATCGAAACTTGGTTTTCTACATTAATCACTCTTTGATAAATTACTATATTTGCATATTGGCACAGATACACATAACACCTTGAGGGCCAAATGTTCCTAACCAGAAATCCAGAAATTTGCTGTACTGTAAAAAAATCAAAATTTTTATTACTTTAAATTTTGTTGTGCATGTTAATGAAGATAACAATAACCAAATAGACTTGCAAGAAAGAATAAAAGATGCTAACAAAACATATTTTATACTACAAATATTTTTTTAAATAAAAACATATCAAAGAAACTAAAATTAAGACTAAAGAACACAATAATAGAAAAAATGTTAACATATGCATCAGATACTTGGACACTAACAAAGAGAGATAGAAAGCAATTGAAAATTTTTGAGAGGAAAGTGTACAGAACTTTAGGCCCAGTGTGTGACGATGAAAAAGAAAATTGGAGGATATTAACTAATAAAGATTTTTATGCACATGTTAAAAAAACCTACTAAAGTAGAGACAATAAGCTTAGATTACGTTGGTTTGGGCATGTACAGGGAATGGAAGAAAATAGACTTCCCAAAAGAGTATTATATATGAATCTGGGAACAACAAGCCTGAGAGGTAGACCAAGAAACAAATGGCAAGATGAGGTGAGAGAGGATGGAAGAATAGTTGGTGGAGAAGGGTGGCAGGAAAATTTACATAACAGACAGGAATGGAAGAAGCTCCTGAGAACGGTAAGGAATTGTCGCATTCTGCACATGCCAATGGAATGAACGAATGCGAAACAATTTACTATATAACAACTCATAAATATTCGTATTACTGTACACTCAACAATCACACTAGGTTTTTGTTAATTCCATATACAGCCAAAGCCTGAATCTGAGTACAAGCATAACAGACTACAAGTCAGTACATGGAGAAATCTAAAATTTTGAACCCTGGATCAATTCTTTGGGCATTACCACCACTTTGTTCCTCCAGATAAAATGTGGAAAAAATGGATGATTATGAATAACATATTTTTATCAGCATGCTCCTAAAGACAAAACTGAATGTTTATGGTCAGCCACAAGGCACTTAAATAATGTACTTCAAAAAACTACTTTTTAAGTTGTTAACATTCAGTAATGCTTTCCATGATGGTACATAGTATCTACATGTGATGGCATTTTCAGGAAGCTGGCCCTTTTGAAGCTCTACATCAATAGCAATTTGGTGTTCAGAGGAACAGATTACTCCTTGATAACATACTTCTACTTACTTCTATTTTTAAAGTTGCTAACATTCAGTAACGCTTTCCACAGTGGTACATAGTCTCTGTATGTGATGGCACTTTTAGGAAGCTGACCCTTTTGAAGCTCTACATCAATAGCAATTTGGTGTTTACAGGAACGGATTACTCCTTGATACACTATAAAAATTAAAATCATTAATAACAATAAATTAAGAATGGAATATACATACATAAATCTGCTTTGACCCCTGGAAGTGTCTCAACAAACACTACATGAATTGCAAATTTACACATTTAAAGTGATTCACAACGTCAAGCAAGAATTATGATCAAAACTGTCTGACACAGAAAGTTAACCCTGTCCAGTTATGAAGAGAAGAATGGGTACAGCTCCCAAACTATACACATGATTTTAGAGCATTATTTTTTTTGTCACAGGGTTACTGCAAGGTACACACCCATGATACACTCAGAAGTTCATTACTAAAAATTTTATCAGTATCTCCTTACCAATATTTGACATGAAATCATCAAGGAGTGTTCCACCACTTTCTGCAAGATTGCACATAGCAACTGTAATGGCACGAACAGCAAGCCAGTGGAAAGGTTTGGGCAACTTAGTGAAGTTCTCAATGAGCAACACAGTGAGGCGCTGCAAAGCTGCCAACTCTTCACTATTCACAGACTCCAACTGGCTCATTATACTAGACAAAGATTCAATATACTCTGGAAGATTCTGGAGTTCATCACCACTTAAATCCTCTTCCCTGAAATAATGCAAATGAGACGTCAGTAACTGCAAAATCACTTAATAAATAAAGAGGTTTCCACAGCAGTTAGCACAGTTTGATCATTACACTATATACTGGTTTTAAAGGCAGGGCATATGTCTTGTACGAGAACCAGTAAAAGAACCTGTTGTTTGTTATTTATTTTTGTAATTGCAGAATTTGCTCAAACAACAGTCCTGTATTAAAATTCTCCTGATGTACCCTTCTCAGTCCTTCTCAACATCCATTCCATATGCTAAGAAAAATTTTAAGCACTCCATACACACAACAGTATTTCATTAAATTCTTGGCAGCACATTACTGTTCAAATTCAGAATGATGTATTAAACACTATTCACATTATGTCAAGGATGATACATAGCTCAGTCTGTAGTGACCAGGTTACAGAATGGACAGGGTCCAAATCCCATCAAAGGCAAGGTATTTATCTCTTCACCAAAACATCCAGACTGGCTCTGGGCTCCACTCTGCCCACCTATTAAACAGGTACTGATAGCCCTTTCCACAGGGGTAGACAGGCCAGGGTGTGTGGCTCACCACTCACCCCCAACAATTGCTAAGGTAAAGAATGAGTACAGCTATACCTCCAGTCCACCTATATGCCTTCATGCCATTTATATTCTTACCTTTTCACATCACTGTGAGCTTACATGAAGTATTCCAGATGTCCCATCAGTTTAAACCACATAAGACTATGATTTCATACTTAGCAGTACTTAATTTTTAAAGAAAGTCACTTCCACACATATTCAGTGTTGTAGGCTTCTTTCATAAGTCTAAGGCCTTCCAGGGAACAGTTATACAATGAAAACACAAACCTTAAAGAGGTATACCCAAAGCTACAAAGTTTCAAGTAACTGTTTAAAAAACATGGCCTCTAGTGAAAATGTAGTTTTCATTTCAGAGACTGAGTTCACTGCTCTCTGAGTGGCACTTAGTAATGAAGTCTAAACAGACAATCAGTTACTATCAAGTTATAAAAGAATATACAATTATATTCCACTAAATTACAACATATATATCTTGACACTAATTTTTGTGATATATGCAACAAATACATGTACAGTATCAACAGTGTGCATATACACTGATGTCAGCACTCAGCTTGCAGTCTGTTACCAGTACCTGCAAATCTGTGTCAATTTTCTTTTTATGTAATGTCACAACAAATCCTAATGGAAGACTATGGTTCAAAGTCTACTCTAAGCTGAGATAGTATGCATAAAGTGCATTTGCTGGTCATTAATACATCTTATGCACCTAATTAATGCATGGAATATGGAACCTATCAAACAGAGACAATATATTTGGCAGTTACTAGGACAAAGGCTGGGGAAACCAAGGAATTGTGGTTCAATACCTGGAAGAGACAAGAAATTGCATAAGTGTCTGGAACAGCTCTGGGGTCCAGCCAACCTCCTATTCAATAGAGAACAGGGGGCACTTTTCCCATGGGCAAAGTAGCTAGGGCATGAAGCTGACCACTCACCTCAATCCAATGCCAAGCAAAAAATGAGTGAAGCTACCTCCATTCTCCCACATACCTTAAAGACATGCTTAAGGACAACTTTAGCTTCACCTATGCGCACCACAGATCATGAGAAACTTTACCTTTACCTAGGCCAACACAGCACACATAGCAAGGCTAAGCTCATCATCTATCTATGAGCATAACACAAAATTATAAGTTGCACCAATGGGACTGTAAACAGGGTGGCAGGAAGGAAATACAATACAAAACCATTTGTTATGGACTGGAGAGAAATCTAAAGAATTTTCTCCAAAAGCACATGCTCCAGACAGCATATCTGATGACAAGAACTGCAAAAATATGCACTACAAATTTATGAGATTGATATGAAGATCTTTCAATATAAGTGGTTATGGCTTACTATACTATTAACTCAGTTTTATAGACATACCTCTTCAGATCTTCTCTTTGAATATTAAGTCTATTATTATATTCCTCATTTTAGTGTAAAATTGTTTGCCTTCCTTAACAGCATTAAGAGCATGTAAAAATGAACCCAGCTTTTGTACAACACTGAATTAGGTCTTATGTAAAATCAGTATTTCAACCTGTCATGTTACACAACATCATGTAAGAAGTTACTAAACACTTACTTGAAGTATATTTGTTCTGCACGTTGTTTCACTGAAGTGAACATGTATACTACATCCTGTGATCCTTTATGTCTACGACATACAGCAGCAAACAGGCCAAAAGCTTTGATAGCAAGTTTCGCATCACTGGAACTCGTACCCTTGTTAAACTTGTCATTGAAGAAAGCAATGAAGTACTAAAATGAAATACAAAAATATACTTCATAAGAAGTGTAAAAATCTGTACTCCATTACAGAACAATTTTTACACTCAGCAGCATTAACAGAAATTAACATTTCCAAACCATACCTGAATTCACCCACTTAAAACGAAAGTGCATGTTGCAGTTGTTCAATATGGATAAAGGTACTTATATAAAAAGGCATATACAAAAGTTCTGAAACCTGCCACTAGGAACAAGATCAGTCAGTGGCACGGCTTTCTGCCATTATGTGCTGTAGTACTGCTATCTTCTGCACCAGTCTGGTGAGTTTGGCAGCCATAACTCCACGCTGCTTCCTACTGGGTGTTTATTGTTGTGCATATAAAGTGCAATCTGTGATTTTCTGATAAATGATTTGGAAAGACAACGCATTTGCAGTAAACTTTGCTCAAATGTGGAAATCCTGCTTCTGAAATGCATAGGATCCTCAAAACAGCTTGTGGTGACAGTGCCATAGAGAAACACAGACTTCTGATTGAGTTTTTCAATTCAAATGTAGGGAAACTGTGGTTGAAGCTTATGAACATTCAAGCTATCCCTACACAGGTTACTTTGAGTGCAAGAGCATCAAAAATTTGTTCCTCCAGGCCAAATGGATAACCAGTATTACTACTGGGAGTTTCTGCGATATCTGAGGGAGCATCTCCACCAAGAACAGCTGGAAGAGTGGCAGAGCAACTGGTTCATACACCACAACAACGCACAAGCACGCTCCATCAGTGCAGAAATTTTTGCCCACTAAACACACAGCTCTGGTCTCCCACCCTCCTTAATCACCTGATTTGGGCCCTTGTGACTTCTTGTTTCTTAGAATGAAATCACAGGTATGATGGAATTGTTTCCATGATGTCCCTAAAATTCAGGAACAACTGCTGAACATGCTACGTATGATTTCAGAAAGTCAATTCCAACAGTGATGCTACATACGTGGTACACGAGTTCACTTGTCTTTCCTGTGTCATGTATACAGAAGAACTATAAATCAAATTGAAATAAAAATGAAATTAATCTAAAAACTTGATAATTGTTACAGCCATTATGTAATGGTCTTTGAAGTTCATTATTAGTTTTACTTCCTTATATACAGATACTAACCGAAAATACACTACCCCCCGTTTCTGGAGTCTCGTCTTTAAGAATCGATGCTATGTGAGTGTAGAAAGCATCAAGAGCTTGAACACCAGCTTTGTGATCTCTTCCAGCTGAGTTAACCCATTCCAAAAGAAACTTATGCCAAAATATGTAATTATCATACAAAAATTTGGCCAGCTGCCCTCCATGTGCTTGAATCAGCCCCAAGGCAGCTGTAACATTACAAACCACTAATCATTTAAGATATTTCTAAAGAATGTGAGATGTGAGGTGTTCACAGCAGTGTTAACTAAAGTCCGAATCTCGTGTGATATGACACTGTGTTGTTGGGTGTGTAGTTCTCAATATCTCATTCGACTGTTAGCGCCTTTGGGGTCAGACTTGCAGTGTTGCAAACTACACACCCAACAGTACAGCATCACATTCCAAAAGACTTGAACCTTAACCCTAAGCACCACAGTTTTGTAAAACATCTGATTACAACAATGGTAATGCATGTTTCACTTCGTAACATATGTCCAATATGCAACAAGCAATAAGACACTATTTTCTTAACAAATATATGACAATAAGAGTCAGTCAGTTGATTGAAAAATTTGTAAATGGTCATAAACCAGACCCTATGAACTAATTATATATTAATTACCAACTTGATGCATTAATTATTATTTATTCATAAAATGTTATGTCCCTCTACATGTTTTGAGCCTTAAATGCTCATCT
>JGI24700J35501_10929999_pt1 | contig 10950 bp, 7 predicted proteins | sample TergutTh196P1_FD_35501 | JGI IMG/M metagenome (IMG submission 35501) | reverse complement strand
GGGGGGGGGGTACATGAAACTTTCAGAATACTTCATACACACACACACACAAACTTGGCCAAGGTAAACTGGGGTGCACGACACGATGTACTAAGAATAATATACTCAGGGGCAATTCTACCCATATTGTCATATGGAGCCCGGTTTGGATAGAGCCTGCAACGGAACAGCAATGCCTTAAAACTCAAGCGAATACAGAGACTGATGAACATAAAAATTGCAAAAGCATACAGAACCACTGCGAACGAAGCACTCTGCGTGCTAACTGGGATCACCCCAATCACGATTGAACTGGAAAACTTAGCTCAGCAGTATCATATCACCCACAGAAAGGAACAGGAAGGCGCATATGATGCGCCAAAAGATTACAGGAAATGGCCCCATCCAGCCGATGCCACTGAACTAAAAGACAAGTGTGACGACATGAATTATATGATAGAAATCTACACGGACGGTAGTGAAAGTGAGAAAGGGGTAGGCTCTGGAATTGCCATATTCATCGACGGAAGCTTAACTTTCCAACTGTGGTACAAATTGGCGGAGATATGCTCTAACAACCAGGCGGAGCAACTCGCAATTGCCAAAGCAATGGGGAAAGTGAGGGATTTGCACCAACTGCAGAGCAACCAACGAACCTTAGCCATTCATACTGACAGCAGAATAACACTTGAGGCAATAGCAAACCCCAGAAACCACCACAACTTGGTTGAGCTCATCAGGGAGGAGATACGAAACCTAGAAAAGGACAGCTGGATCGTCCACTTCACATGGGTGAAGGCACACAATAACAACTATGGGAACGAGCTTGCAGATCAACTGGTGAAGGAGGCGGCCAGCGACGATGTGCTCTACATAACCTACAACAAACTTCCCAAAAGTGCAGTGACCAGCGATCTGAAAGAACTGGGTCTCCTAAAGTGGCAAAGTGAATGGGACTCTTCAAACAAAGCAGCCTTAAAAAAATCCTTTTTTCCAAAAGTAAAAGATAGACTACCCAAAAGACTGCAAATGTGCTTCAACTTATCAACAATAGTAACAGGTCATGGGAAATTGAGGGCATACCTGCACAGATTTAAGATAATTGAAGACCCGATGTGTCCCTGCAAAATGAATCCTCAAACTACCAATCACTTAATACGGGAATGTGCCTTATTAAGCAAGCAAAGACAATCTGTTAAACACAATATTACAAAGGCGGGCGGGAGATGGCCAATATCTAATCATGAATTGGCAAACAAGTGCATGCATTTATTCCTAAAGTTTGTGAATACTATTAATTTTGAAACCCTGTAATAGCAACATACTTTGGAGCACAGAACTTATATAGGGCTAACTATCTAATCCTACCTATGATAGACTATGTCGGGCAACAGACTTTCATGCTGTACCTATAGGATTTCATGTAAATATGAAGACAACTCTGAGCATGTAGTATTGCTTATGTAATGGAACATGCCTGGAAAATAAATGAACATTTAAAAAACACACACACACAAATAAAATCTTTTCAATCCATTTTATATAATATTCTCATTGTAATATATCATTGGTAAAGTTAAGTCCACTTTAAGCCTAGTCTGTTATAGTACACAACGTACATATTCCTGCAAGGTGAAACCTCAGTTAACAGGACTGCCTATAGCCTGTGTGGGAAAACTGTTTCTTATGTTTTATTGTTGTCAACTGGTATGCATAACAGAATTTCACACAGAGCAGATAAAACTAATGTGAATCCCTCCAAAACACCATCCTGGAATCTACACCACAGAGAGTTGTAGCTTTCATAAGGGTGGCAAACAGGGCTCTGGTCTTCCGAAGTCGAGGTACTACATATCATGGTGCAGGCTGCATGACATGAATGGAGACAGCGATGTCAACAAATTAAAAAAAAAAATCCCTTCATGGTATCAGACAGCATCCTGTTGTATTCATGTGTTCCACCTACATGGGGCTTGACATGTATTTTCCCACTCTTCACAAGATAAAATGGGTACCAGAAGTAAAAATGTCACAAGGACAAAATTTTGTAGTTACTCCCCAGTCAGGAGAGCCCTACAGGCACACAGAAGTACGACTACTCAGTAGGAAACTGACAATTCTAGCATACCACCACAGGATGCTGACAAAACCAGCAAATCTGCTGATGGTGGGGAAGTCAGCAGAGGACAGGGTCTTTCCACAGTGGTGTAGGATGCCAAACACATAGAATATGGAAATTGGTTGTGGGCTCTTTCGGGTTGGATTCCTTTCTTCAAATAAAATATATTATTCTGAATCCATATTATTTGAAGATGTAGGAGTAACTTCACTAACAATTTTAGGGAGCCCCCAACCAGTTATCTCCACCACTGAGTTGCCAGCTGTGAGAAACCTACTATGAAATTGGTTCATATTAATAAAGTACAATGTTTTCCATATCCATGCATTAGAGGAATATTTACACTTATGTAGTGCTCCAACAGGTACACACTGGTAAAACATGCTTTAACATACCTTATCACCTACACATTTCGGTCACCTTTACAGCCATCATCAGGGTGCTATTACAAGAATACCGATAAAATATAAACAAATAGCCAAATTGCAGAATTAAACTTCATTAAATGGGTTTAATTATGCAATTTGGCAATCTGATTGTATTTTATCAGTATAAATTAACAGCAGCCTGATGATGGTTGCAAAAGCAATCAAAACATGTAGTTGAGAATATATGTAAAAGCATATTTTACCAAGTCCATTTGTTGCTTCACTACACAAGTGTAAATGGTTCACTACAAAAGTGTAAATGGGTCACATTGTATTTCACCACAGAAAGGCAGCGAAGATGGTTCTTTGACAGAAGCTTGCTTGTGGTAGGGTAGACATAGTGCTATTAAAGAGCCCTGGATTTGTGGATTTCAAATAAGGGAATTAACGAGCTCTGGTGGAACAATATTGTCTGTTATACCCCACGGTAACTCTCAAGATCCTGCATTTACTTTAGTAGTCAGACTCATGCCTTGCTATTGTTGGAACTCTCTTCTAAGGATGTAACAATGGTGAGGATAACACATACAAGATAAGGAAGCCAGAAGGAACTTATAATTACTTCAGCACATTTATCTCATTACACAGACGAACCATCACCAAACAAGGACATGACAGATGTTATCAACTACTGCAGGAGCAGGGGAGAGCAACACATCATTGACTGTGGCACCATATGCACACCACATCATGTGGGGAAGCACTGGCACTAATCAGAGGAGCAAGCATTATGGAATATGTTGTAAGTTTGAAACTGAATATTCTTAATCAGGGTAACAAGCATACCTTTGTAATTCACAAGAAAGAGGTTACTGACGTATAGCAGGGTCCAGTAAGGCCGGTGACCTAGGTAAATAACAGTACACTGTGTCATGTATCAGTAACAGTGCTCACAAATAAAACTGCCAGTTCCTTCATGCCACCGCTCTCAGCACCTATCACACTTGAACTGGTTCTCAGTTCTTCACACACCTCACCATAACCAGGGTAATTGTGTTTTTAAATGAAAGTTTCTCTCCTTCTTACCAAGGACGACATTCCCAACACCAACGGCTTTGAAATGACTTCATTTCTTTGCAATTCCAGAAAACTGTTTGCTGCTCTTTTCTTTTCTCATCTGCCATCTTTTACCTTTCTTTCTCTCCCCTGCAGCACATACTTGAGGTAAACCTTGTTGCTGTGTTTCTTTGTTACTGTTCTATCAGTTACAGTGGGTAAAAGGCTTCTTTCCCGAGGATAATGTGACCGGGGCATGGTGTTGACCACCCAAACCCACTAGTGCCAAGGTTAAAGAGTAGAGCTATACCTCTACTCCCCCTCTGGAACTTCATGACCTGTTCTAGGGTGAACTTTTATCAGCTTTTGGTAATGGATATATCTACACTGCACTTAATGTGCTTGTTTGTCCTCAAAAGGCAAACTGAGCCACCATCAGCACTTGACTCAGCAGGTGATGATGGGACTGATGCCAGTTTACTGATAGGACCAACATGAATGTTCCATTCCAGCACTGTTAAATTTTCAAGTTCTTCACATATCTCAGACATTGGTGATAGTGCAGAGTCCTCATTGTAAAAAATGTCTTGGTTGAATGCGTGAATTCCGACTGACCAAACACCATGCTCAGCTTGCTCCACTGTGTCTATTCTGTATATGCTGACCAAAATAAAGCAGCAACATGTATCTCAGTCAGAGATCAACCATAACTTTAAAAGCCTCAGTTGTATAAGCTGTCTTAAGAGGCCCAACGAAGGACTCATCTGATATTAAATTGGGGTTTTTATCGTACAGTATTGTGACAATAGTTGAACCTCAAACTCCTGTTGCTGGAAGCAAAAAGTTACTTGCTCATATGATCCTGGTGCACTTCTTGCCAGTGGACTGAAAGCACCAGTGATTAATTTAAACCATTCCTATATTTAAATCTGAAGATGTTCTATCACTGCAAATGGTGTACATACGCATGCAGATTTGGATGACAGCATCATTAATCCAGACACAGAAAAAAAGTGCTCATAGCATATTTTAAGGTCTTGATGGAGTGAAACAGATGTGAAAATTACTACCATGACACCCAGAGTCCAGTTCAGATGCAGTGAGTGAATGTCCAGAGTACCAATTAAATGGGGTACGCTACAACGAACAGTTTTTATCAATAAAATCAAGATGCTACAATGAAGACAGATGCTACAACAAACACAGAGGAATACTATCGGCCGACATAGCACACACATGCGCATGATGTGTTGGGTCTTCCTGTTTTGATTAGAGCGTCAGTCATCTTTGTTATCACTTGTAAGGTTCAGTTATCAGTTTAGTTCAGTTATCCACTTATTTGCGCCTTTAGCAGTGAAAATATTTTTTTAAAATTATTCTGCTATATAATTTTAACCATTAGCCGGCAAAACTGAGTGAAAAAGCTAATTAACTTAGACATTAATAAAGGAATAATTAATTCAAATTTACATGTACAGTGTATAAAAGTTAAATAAATTAATTTTACATTATTTTTACACTTATATTTTTGATTTTGTATTACATTTTTCCTGTTTCAGTGGTTGCGTTGGATGGTAACTTTGCTCTAGGCTATGGGCCTGGAACGTATTACCCCTAAATACATACACTTCAGTGTATGCTAGAATGAACAGATGCTGTAACAAACAAGGTTCTAGAACCAATTATGTTCATTCTAGCATACCCCACTGTACTTGGTTTAAGGGTTCCAACAAGTGATTTAATTTTCCTGTTAAAATGCACACACAAGTACTTTTGAACAAGACCTGATATGGAATGCTGTGCTGACAACCCAATAAGATTTACAGTAAGATATGAAGTATACCACTATACAGCATAAAATTTGTACAACACTGACACACGCATATACCATATTGATGAAATTTTACAAAATATATTTTACTTCTGTGATTGACTTTGTTGGTGTTAAGTAATAAAACAGAGCATTCCAGAAGGGTCAAAACAGTAACCAGTGTGGAAAGGTGAACAGCTCTGCAGCACTGGGACTGCAGACACACCTACAATTCTAACTGGCTCCCACAGATCTAGCACATGAACACCATAACTTGCAGTGTCCACTTGTAACACTGAAAGTACAACTCAAAGCACCACATTCTTGAACACATAGACAGCTTCATTGTCACACCCACATACTACCCTGCTCCTGTTCACATCAAGTGAATTGACTGGTTTATGCAGCTGTGGCATTAGTGTGAACACTTCCAGGTGATGCTTAGCCACATCACTGTTCAGCCATATGTTCTTATCCCTGGAGAACTCTGAAAGAAATAACACCCCATGTAACGATATGGAACTGAACTGAACACATAACATGCAATGTAGGGTCTCTGTTATGTACCTGCAGTAGTCCCAAGATGTGCAGAGCGTGACATGGAACTAGTATTCCAGTGCCACACCTCCCCACTGGTTGAGCAGGTGAACAGGTGTTCAGGGCGGTCTGGGTGGAACTGCAGCTCACTCACTGTATAACAGAATGTGAGATCCAAAATTCTACAACAGGGGACTTTTGAAACTTCTTAACATAAAGTTTACTTTGTTTCTACAGGACAGAAAGGTATGAATGTACATACAGTAAGTTATGCCAAAATGCTGGAACCATACATCAAATCTTCAAAGCAAGACATGATGAACCAACATTATAACATGGGAATGGAAAATGACCTAAAAGCAGGACTGATAAAATGCAGTTAATATAACCTATAATGTGCGTCATGAGATAGGCAACATAAAAAATGGAATGACAGAATCACAAACTTCATCAGTCTGTTGTAAGTAACACTACAAAATAAAATGAGGGAAAAAAAGGTTGCTGACAAACTGGCCTCTGATACAGTTCTTAAAAAATTATGAAATATCAGCCCAAAGAAACGCCTGGTGTAGCACAGTACCTGTGTCTGAATGGGCACTGAGAAGTGTGACAGGAAACGTGTTATGGCGCAGGTCCCACACCGTGAGCGAGCCATCCTGTCCCCCTGCAAATACTATGTGACGCTGTGTTGGATGGTGCTTCACACAGCTGGTTCCAATCTACAACAGAACCACAGATCCTACATTTGGGACTCTCATTAGGTTCAAGCACTGATCAGATATAAGGCACATCTTTCTCTATATTGATAAAGCATTCAGCTCCACCAAAGTGTAGACCTTTATAATAAGAGACTTTGCCATTAAGCAAACCTTACATTAAACTGCAGGTTGCCCTGCGAGCCATTGTTCTACCACAAGTCTCATGAGCACTCCAAATTGATATATGAATTTCTTCACCTTGCCAGGTGTACTAGATCATACATAGAGGCATTTGCAACATCATCACATGCTTAGATACAAACATACAAGGGAAAGTAGAAAGTTGTGAACAATTTTTATTTCAAAAGTGCTGTTGGCAGCACTGAATGTGAACCTTCCCAAGTTGGACCTCATTTGTTTTCATTGTTTTGATACCAATAATATTGTGCCCATTCATCATGGCAGCTCCAGTGACAAAATGCTCCAAACAAAAACATGATTTGACTGTGTGGTCAGAAGGTGCAAAATCAATTAACTTTATAAAACATGACAGCTCAGGATTTTGGTAACTTCATACGCCAGAGGAAAGCTTACAATAACTGGAAAGGGTCAAAGGACAGCAAACAAGTGATGATGGTACATGTTCTGGGTGGCCATCAATTCTCAAATGCCTTGAGAATAAGGGGCAAATCAAGGCAACCAGGAAGTCATCACTGATGAAACTGCTCCTGAAATGAACATGTGATGAATCACTGTACAAAACTTGCTTACAGCCCTCCTGAACAACACTTTATTCTGTCAAAATTAGAAAAACTGTGGACTGCAATGTCAAATCCACTGACAAACAGGGTGATTACACAGAAAAATAAGGCATAATGCAACTACTGTGAGATAACCATATCAAAACTCACTATAAGTTTACCTTCTATTTTTATGAGCATTTGTAAATGTAAACTTACACACAGCACTCTCAGTGTAAGAATATCAAGAACCATAAGAACAATATGATTGTCTCTTCACCCAGAGCTAAACACACCTGTTCACCAGACAGCATAAATGTGAAGGCAGGTTTATCGACTGCATTCTTTAGGTCCCACACTTTCATCTGGCCCCGTAGGTTCCCAGTCAACACTTCATTGTGTTTTAGAAAGCACACACAACGCAAGGAACAACTATCAGCACCTTCTGTGGACACAATAATACAACATATCAGAACAAGAATACAAAAATGAATACACAACGCAAGGAACAACTATCACAATAATACAACATATCAGAGCAAGAATGCAAGAATGAATACAAGACCCAGGAGAGTGAACTCACCAATTCTTCGTACAGGCTTTTTCTGTGTTGCTGTGAGAAGTAACAAGCAGCCATCCTCACCCACTGAAGCAATATCTTCCTCAAAGCAAGCCAGCCCAGTACAAGGGCTGCAACCTCCAAACCTGAAACACATGCACTCTCATAATGTGCACACAGCCTCAGATATGTTATAAACTCATGAACAGAACTAAAGATTGGATGGGAAGTAATCAAAATTTTAGACTTCACAGTGAAAGGACTGTCATGTCAAAAAACTCCATGGAACTCCAAAATAATGATTAAATATATACCAATGCAAACAGGAAACCAAAGATTACTTTTGGGGAGGCAATTTGACAAATGCAGCCAGAATGGAAAAATTAATTGGCCAATGCTCTGACTGTGTGATGACAAAGAAAGCTACTTTATACCTGCCAACCAAACTGTGAGAAATGTTCCCAACTCTCATGATGCATGAGCTCCCATATCCCTACTCCATGTTACATGCTATAGCCCTCTTAGCATACCTGAAGAAGTGAATGTCATCCCATGAGATCAGCTCCTTGAACTCAGCCACATGTGGCTCACTGCCATCAATCTTGAATAGCTTCACTGACCCCAGTGATGATGAAACAACAAACATGTTGCTGTTGATAAACTGGAACACACAGATGCCCAAAAAATTATAAATGCTCCCTATATTAGTATTTTAAGAAATAAATTTCTTATAATTAAACTTAAAATATTTAGCTGTCCCTGACAGTCATATGGCATCACCGTATGTAAATGGAAGTAAAGCAGTCCTGTAACAGGCCCGGTGTGGCCCAGAGGGTTCCAGGAGGTTTAGGCTCCCAGATTTTCATGACATTCAGCACTTAAAGGTGGTGAGGTCATCACCCCCACACACCGGCTGCCTTTATCCCCAGGAGTGTCCCTGGTACTCATTTTCACTAGGGGCTGAGTCGACCCCAGGGCCATGGTGCGGTCGGAGGGAAATGTGTCACTGAAAAATCCAGTGACACCACCAGGAATCGATCCTGGGACCATCCGACTAGTAATGCAGCGCCTTAACCACTACGCCACCCCATCACCGAATGTACCTGAATTAATTATAATGTGATGTAAAGTGAAACAGGCCACAAACAGGAAACATGCTGTGAGGAGCCCCTTAAAGTGTAACAGTAACTGAGGGCACATGAAGGCACTGTGTGAATTATGAAGTCTGCCTAATATGAGAAATGATCCATATGAGTGAATTAACTCAGAGCACATGGAGAAATTTTAATCAGCTCCAAATCTCTGACTGTATATAAATTATGACATACCTTATTTAGTGTTTTACCTTAAATACATCCCAGTACTTTTGCAAATTAAGTGAGCTTTCTGTGAAGTCAAATAGACCAGGAAGGGTTAGGTGGGGTGTGCTGCAGCCAGTTAGCACAGGTTTGGATGAATGGGTACCCATAATTCCAAATCAAACAGGAAAGCACACTGAAAACAATCCAAACCCAGACATATGCTACAAAACTTGCATGCTGATTGGCAGGCTACCTTGGATTAGTAGGGGTTGTCAGTTGCTGCAGAGGTAACTCAACTGACACACCAGTTCATCGTCAGTCCCTATTTATGATACCATTTTCCTTGCCACAATCAGCAATTTTCCAATATGAATGCTGTAATCAATCAACTTGATATCACAACTTAAGGTAATTGTTTACTACAGGCTTGTCACCTCCTGATGTTTTCATATTGAAATGTAACACACTTTATAAGCTGAAAAGTAAAAAGCAGGCACAAAAAATGTCACAAAGTTATTAAACCTAATAAAATTTATATACTACAGTTTGCCTGTGGAATGTCTCCATTAAGTGTCCAGCAATAATCAGCCAGAATACTGAGCCTCCACTTCTTGCTCTTCCATGGTGAAAATATCATGGCGAAATTGCTCTCTGTGTTCAGTGCACAGCGCCCTGAGATTTTCTGGGAAGAAGTCTAAATCAGAGTCTAAGATACGAAACTTTATAGACATATTACACCCCACAGATTTGTAGGATGGTACAAAATCAGCCACCACATCACAACAGTGCTCTGCCTTATGATTTTCCCAAAAAATTGGTAGTGACTTTTTTAATGATTTCCATGCCGCTTTCTCCACTTCATTTAGCTGGTTTTCAAATTTTATGTCCTGTATTAACTCTGTTATTTCAGGTCCAACAAATACCCTTTCTTTGTTTATAGCATCAATTATTCTGGGTAATTGATTTTTTAAATACATAAATCCAGCACTAAATTGACCTTGACAAAAATTTTATGAGTCCAAGTCAGATGTGCAACGGAGGTAAATAAACTTTTTCAGGGTTGGTTAATGGGGTATTTATTACATTTTTCTGTCCTGGAATAAGCAATTGCATCTTATCATAATGAAGTCTAGCATACCACTAGCAATGCCGTGTTCCTCAAGTATAGCTTACTGTTAGTTTCATGTCCCAACATGTCAGTCCATGTCTGAGCTTGCACTATTACTGGCTTTCTTATGATTAAGTTTTCATGCACATAGTTTGTTTAAAATACAATACAATGCCTCAGCTATATTTAAAGCATACTGGCAGTAGGCCAAAAAAATTAGATTTGCTAAAACTGCATTTTGAAATATTGTCACACAAAAACTGTGGGTGACAGACAATTCTAATAACATATTTGAATTCAGACTGGAAAAATACATACGAAACACAAATTAGTTTTTATGGGACAAAAATTATGTTGACCAGTGTAATTTCTGAAGTTTATAAAATTGTGTCTTTCTGTAATTTACAAAAAATAATTGTAGATATATCTTGAGTATACAGTAATAATAATAATAATGATGATCCATGTGAGGTGGGTCCCTGTCACCACGGCATGGCGCGTCCTCAGGTTGCGGATGGAGGAACGGCCTCCGATATGGAGGGTAGCTGCAAATAAATTGAATAAGGAGTCGTGGACAACCGACGAGGGGTGGTCCTCCAGCTTGGGGGTTGGGCGAGGTGCTAACAACGCCTCCCCATGAAAACCCATGTTAAGAAATACCCATTAGTCGAGATG
>JGI24700J35501_10930000_pt1 | contig 10953 bp, 5 predicted proteins | sample TergutTh196P1_FD_35501 | JGI IMG/M metagenome (IMG submission 35501) | reverse complement strand
ATACACACACACACATATATATGTATATATATATATATATATATATATACACATATATATTTCTAATTCCTCCTCTCTCATTTCATCCACTTACACGGCTTTTGTCACTTCTCCCATTTGCCTCTTCGTTTATACAAAAATTTACCTAATTCTGTGGTCTTTTACAACTGACTGTTTCCTTGAAAGCTATTTTATTTATGTGTAACCATTTATCACATACATATTTTTCTAGCTACTTGTCTCATTACATTTTATAAATATAATGACCAAGTTCTCATCACCTTTACACAAGGGAAATTCCTTTTTCTGCAACTTTCCGATGTCCTTGTATCGTCTGTAGACCTTAAATAGGAAGGAACTGAACATAACGCGAGTACTCAAAAATAAAATCTTCAAGCTCGGGTCGAAAAGCCGTGCAACCACAAACGTTTCTAAATTCCTTAAGTGGAACAGTTTCATCCATACCAAAACTCAGCTATCACTTATCTTAACACAGTCATAGATACGGGCAACTAAATTTGACAGAAACCATCACATTTGCAGGACGGTCACTGTTTACATCACCAACAGTGTCTTCAAGAGAGTGACAACCTCAACGCCTGAAAACTACAAAATAACCTCCGCAGTAATGACAAAAATATAATAAAATTCCTAACCGTAGCACTGGAGATTTATACTGGCATTGTTAAACAAGAAAGGTATTTAAGGAAGGAGATATTTCTTAAATAAGTTCTCTATGCCCTCTTTTGTACCGAGAAGGGTTAATGTTAACTCTCTCCGACATCTGAGTTTGTTGCGGGGTTAAACTTCTTCAAAAACGTAACAGCACTGATTAAGTTTGGTGTCAACATCAAGATGATCATTTGTTAATTTATTATGTCTCTCAACGCTGCTTAGCATTACCAGAGTAACGCAAGAACGGGTGTTTGATAAAAAAAGTGGTAAGAATAATATTTGGACTTAAGACAGAAGAGGTAACAGCAGATGGTCATACATCCACAATGAGGAGTTTCATGATCTGAACTCTTCAATACACACTATTCTTGCCTACAAATTACGGAGAAGAGATGCGTGGGACAATCACCATGCACGGAAGACACGAAACTCGTGCAGTCTACTCAGAAGAGACCACTTGGAAGATTCTGACGCATAACAACACAAGCAATGTACGTATAACATTAACATTACAGCGCGTTCGCGTAACGATTGTTGCAGTGGAAATTCTACAATATGTTCTATTTGTATTGTTGACTTACATGTAGCCGATGTTAAATTCAAGACGAATTAGTGTAATTACTGTATTTCCACATGTTCAATTGGCTTTCAGCCCAAACATTCCCGTATAATATTGGCAGCAAAAGGTACTCCCACAGCGGTACGGAAGGCCTGAGAGTGACAGTACGGCACAAATTTCCATACAGTGTTCAGACTGAAATGTTTGGAGCTACGTCCAATATGCACCTTAACGGGCGGGGGTCCAGAACCGCAAAGGTATCCATCGACTAGCTACGAAGATGTACTTCTATAAGCCTATGGAGCTAAGTCCCTGAGCCATGAGATGATGATGATGATTATGCAAGCTTGAGTCAAGACATTCGTCAACCTATTACGTATCTCAAAGGCTCATTTCCACTAGAACCTGCCGTGAGCCAGCTGAATTCATTTCACAATTCGCATAATATTAATCTATGAATCAGGTTAATATCATTATCCCATGTACACTTACATTTGCCCAGTGAACTCTTTAGGTTTCCCCCGACAAAATTTTGTATAAAGACCCAATACCCTTGATGCCTGCCAGAATTTCCTACATGTTCCATCCATCTAATTTATTTGATGAAGTGTCAATCATGTATCTCCTCATTATGTAATTTTCTCCATTCCCCCAGTAACTTTCTCTTCGGTATAAATATCCTCCTCGGCACTGAGTACTGGAACACCTTCATTCAACCTATCTACTTCCCTTTAAGCAAGGAAACCAAGGAAACTAGTTTAAAACCACAAGATCGTATTATAACAGTGCATGTGTTGATCTTTACAACTACAGATGGGAAATGGAGAGATCAATGATTCTGAATTGATTGGCAGGTGGCATTCCCAGAACCTTTTCTGCTAGTAACTTCTTCCTGGCGGTACGTTAATTCCGATTTGTTGATGTCGCTTCTATAGAGAACCTGTGTAAATTCGACACCTACTGTATCTCCATCACGAGTCTTGTCCTACATTAAACAAGGCACGTACAGACCCCACTTATTGTACATGTTTATTTCTATAAAGCACCTTTATGCGACACACAATTCAAAATCCAAGGTTCCTGGACCCATACGCACCGTTTTATGTTCGTGAAATTTGACGCTGCACATCACACACAGCAACACACCGCACCAAATTCACAGTAAGCCTAACCAAGGAACAAAGGGAAACTGCCGGATCGCGTATAAAAAATACAATAATACATAATCCGATTGGACTGTCATCAGAGCGTTAATACTGACTTCCATATCATCCGTAAATGGCAGTACAGCTGCTGTTTCAGTAGCCCCAGGATCATCGTGACCAGAATCCAATGAAACGATCCTACGTCCTTTGCGATGTTCATACCACAGTAGCCGTTATTCCATTCACACAGGCACACGTAAGCTATTGCAAATACAAATCCATTCTTGCAAAGTTAATCGCATTACCTACAGATATATATATCACATTGCAGTCATAAACAAAATTGTCCTCGTATTTTGACAGTCATACTATCAGTATGAAATAAAAGCTTCAATTCTCATTCAGATCTACATTTCATGTCATGTAGGTACCTCCATTGTTGTTCTCCACAGTCAGCTATTTTTGGAATCGGTTAAGTTTAACTCGACTTTCCAGTTAAGTATGAATTATAGCGAACAGCATCTTACCAATCACAACCACATTACCTGGACAAGTATCTGTGTATCTGTATCACACGTAATCTACTACGGAATAAACGTTTGGGCGTAAGGCTGGACGACAACGCCCTACTTGTTATGTGTTCAATCAGCAAAGGACTTTTTAAAAACAGGAATACAGTCCAGAAATAGAAACAAACTCCGTCTAGAATACACGTATCATTATCCGAGACAGACATTGTGTCTAGCACTGTATTTTACGTCCCATTTCAGAATGAATGAGTGTATGGGCGGATAGCTGAGGTTGGGTTTCCATATTTCAGTCGATCGATGCTCACCGACTCCCAAACCTCACCCCCCCAACCCCGCCCCCACCCCCCGCTTCGTACGGTCAACCCTTTTCTCATCCATCTCATGCTTCCAACCCCATCATCCCTATTTTATCATTCGTTTCGCTATTTTATCTTTCACTCCTGCGTTTTCGCCGTTAAGTCCTCCACAGCTTCAAGAAATACGAACGATAAACTCCGAACTACAGAAAAAACAATAAACAAACTAAAGGTGGCAGTGTTGGCCGATTAATGACACACACGATGAACTACAACAGTTCAGATTATGCCTTCACCTGGACCCACATTACGGCTACTATAGAGTCAAACACAAATTCTGAAACCTTCTTTTAGCTAACGCAAAATACGACACTACTTACGCGCCAGTGAACTCACGCTGAACTCACTGAACAACAATCCTAATACCTTGAAGGCATCAATATTTTCAGATTACAGTATTCTGGCTTTTGACACGACGTAGGGTTGTCTGTTAAAACAGACGGATAGCGGAAATGTGCTGCTTCCATTTTCGGGGCGACGGAATTACGACCAGATAGACGCTTACACTACTGCTTCTTTGACTTTTACTTTCAGATGAATGCCTAACCTCTTTCAATTAAATAAGTTCCTTAATTTGTGCATAAAATCTGTAAGAGTAAGTACAACTGCTTCCCTGCGTGTCTGATTTTGTCTGACTTAAATACTGAAAGCCTTGTAATTAAATTAATTTACGTAATATCTCACATATCCCTAGAAAACAAGCATCTCAAACGTATATCAACCAAGGAAACTAACTGCACAGCATCACAATCCAGACGACAAACAACTTAAAAATATCCGGCATAAAAGCCTAGAAGCCCATACACTGTTTTCTTGTTACATCTTTTTTTTTTATTTTCACTACGGGCAATGAACTGCCATCCTAATAAAAAGTACACACATTAATGCACACAAAATGGTGTTAAGCCGTTATTACGGCACTCGAACGTATACAGGCCTATACATGCTGAGAATACACAGGATGATCCGCATAAGGGATGTCAAACTTCCGTAAGTTATATATATATATATATATATAGTCATTTTGAATAAAAATTCTATATTAACATACGCCCGACTATTACCTGTCACATCGCCACGCGCATTTTAATTTTGCGGGATATCGTACCATACTCCACGCTATCAGTTCTTACAAACCACCTTCAGGCTTACTCCCACCCCTAGCAAACACTACTCCCTCGTGCATCGCACTCACTATGGTCCATTGACCTGGCCTGCGAGATCACCAGGTCTCATGCCCCTTGACAACTTATTGTGACGGAACGTAAGAACTCTTGCAGAGAATCATGGAGTCTGCTGACAGCGTAAGGGGAAATGATGGAAGTGTCAGAAAGGAGACAAATTATTTTTGACCCGCGCAAAAAGTGTAGGTCTTTCTGAGCAGTAATCAGTGTAACGTAACTGAAAACGGACGTTTTATATTGCCTTTCTTTTGTGGTATAATGACTCACAATTTTCTTTTGATGTTGCACACACACTGGATAAAACTTAATTGCTGCCTTTGTTTTGTGGTGTTACCGGATGCATATTGTACAGCAGGTTAGGCCTTAACAGATTCATTTCGTTTGCTGTGTTGCCTGACACGTACGTAACTTTCTTCCTATTCTATTCAGTATGAAAAAACACACCGCACTGTACATTTTTCGGTTACAGCCATCTACAAATATTAAAGTGCTCACAGCGATGTAATGTAACATATACACTCTTTTTGTGGTTTTCTCCGACACATAACTTCCTTTTTATTTGTTTACAGGCTGAACAAACACTAGGTACTGTAAACCTTTCGGTTGCAGCCGTGTACGTAGCATTAAAATGATCACAGCAATGTAACAGCTGATACGTGGGTTATGCTGATACAGAAAACAACTTTGCCCAAATGACTCAAAAAAGCATCCTGAACTTCGACACCTTATGCGGAACACCCTGTGTAATTTGAACAGTTGTCATTGTACCAGTAATAATAGGTATGACTAATGTTCCAAGCATTCTATATAAATATTTCCAAATCTAAATACTGTACCTTTCACATTTTCAGCTTCCTTTTCAGCCTACACACCATCATAAAAATAAACACACGGGCTTCTGAGATCTCCACGATACTCCATGCGTGCGTGAGCGTGTCCATTTTAGTGTCTGAATCAGTGTTATGAAACACGGCATAAACGTTAGGGCACTGTATGCACCCAAATAACGTACTTTCCTACAATCAGTGGTAACAACATAGCGGAGGGATGAACTTGCGAGACAGATGCGAGACTAGCGCAATTCTGAATTCTCAAACGAGGCACAGTAATACACCCATATTGGGAAAATACATAAATATAGTGAAGTATGTGATATCATAGTCGATACAGTGACGAGAGTATGGGCTGAACATTAAGTTCGATTTCTTGAAAGGGCAAGACATTGCCTCTTTCCAAAAGTCTAGGCCGGCTCTGGGACCTTCCCAGCCTCCTATTTAAAGGATACGGAAGTGTTCTTCCTTGGCGAAAATGCGGTCGGGGCATCAAGCTGACCACTCACCTGCACCTAGTGCTGAGGTAAAGAATGAGTGGGACTAAACCTCTACTCCCCTTGTACGCTTCATGGCGTGCACATACAGACTTTATCTCTTCTAATTTTTGTATAATGCAACATACCACCACGCCGGTCTTGCGAAACTTTTCTTTAAGTTTCGGTATGATGGCGTGAACTGATGTACAATATTGTTTTCAAATTAACAATCACAAAAATGGCGACGGTGGAAAACTCATCTGACAATTTCAACTGGGACAGGCCCCCTCAAGTAAGAGGTTCATCTAGCAAAGAAAAGGTGGTAGTGGTGGTGGTGGTGGTTGTGGTGGTGGTGGTGGTGGTGGTGGTGGTAGTAGTAGTAGTAGTAGTAGTAGTAGTAGTAGTAGTAGTAGTAGTAGTAGTAGTAATACAATGTATTATGTATATACTTACGTATACGTGCAGTCAGAAGTATATACATAATACATTATATTATTGACCTAACACAACGGGGATGACACACCTTAAGATAGTAGTAGTTGTAGTTGTAGTAGTAGTAGTAGTAATAGTAGTAGCAGCAGCAGCAGTAGTAGTAGTAACACGCTTGCTATCCTGGGCAATGAAAGAAATCTGACTTAAGGACCCGACCCTCTGACCATCTACATATGAGACACAACTAAACTGCACGTTACCGTTGGATGACATAAACTTACATTACCTAATGTAACTTTAATAACGTTTTACGGTACTTCTTTATGTATACAGCATCTCTGCAGCTTACTGGTTTATGTAAATCAAATATTTTACAATACTCAATTAATATTAACCTGCGATGGTGGACGCCGGAAGCAGGGAAGCAAGAATTATGAGTTCTCGCTGGAACTCTTTGTTAGTACGTATCTGAGAATTGAAGTAAGTAATTTCCAAAACCTCTTCTAACATGCCCTAAGGTATATGTCACATATACAGTATACAATATGAGGAAACGTAAGACCCTTTGGCTTGCCGTGCGTCTGTGCTCGATTTTCAATCGATCTCCCTGTACAGGACCTCCAGCGTGCTACACAAATTAAACAGCCGCAAAGATCCTGTAAAACAAACAAAAAAAGACTACATACGCGCGCAACAACAAATACTGTGATTAACTATTACTGAGTGCGGTCACCTTCAAAATCTCCAAGGTCCTCATCATGCCCGGAACACGGCCTTGTAATTTCCGCCGAAGGAATACAAAAGTACTTTAGGCAATTACTAGCAGCTCAATGCTTTGAAATGTTTTCAAGTAATCAAGAATGGAACTCTTCCGAGGACACGTTTAGTTTCGCGAACAAGAAAAATCACAATAGGGCAAATGAGGCGTTTTCAAAAGACATTCCAAAGCCATTTTTCCACCTTGGAACACAGAAGCACTTTGCAGAATATGCTATATGGAAAGACAAGCTGTGATGGTGCAAAGATCCACTTGCCCGGTCGAAGGTTTACTATACTTAAACGAACATGGTCCTTTTGACCCCCAGTTTTGAAAGCGGTGGTTTGTTATGATATCGAACATTTCGCATTTTTCCACTGAAATGTGTGTTTGTTTCTGAGCTGTAATGGAAATACTGCTTCAATATAACATCTACTCAAACTATAAAATAAAATGAAACCCACATGCTGTTTGAGGCAAAGCTGCTGAATCATGTAGTCACGTCATCAAATACGCTACACGCCAGTCACAGGTGATGTCCGATTATTTGATTGCCAGATATCTGGAGTCTCGAAAACCCTAGCACGATGATATTTACTTCACACAAGAAGCGGTAATGAACACTGGCAGTATCTTTTCTTTATATTCTATGAAACTAAACAAAGTATCACGATTTGAAGAAACCAAATATCCTACCTTCGTCTCAACAAAGCAGCTAATTACATCTGTGAACAAAAAGTAACACAACTTACTGACCAAACATTGTACAGGTATCATATCGGAAACCGAACTGCCGTTAAGGCTTTACTTCGAATGAAGCACGAAATCGGTTGAGTTCAGACCCGGTAAAAGTTATCTTGGAACTTTTTCGCGGTCTCGAGTCAAATGACATGTTAGTATACTTACGTGATGACACACCTTCGTCTCACCACATAACATTTACGACATACGTGTAAATACGAAGTGTCAACAATCGTCACGCCACGTAAAAGTACACACAGAATCTCTGTATTTCGCGCGAGTCACTGTCACAGCCTGATCGCAATCTTACAGCACTGTGCGGAGAACCGATTTCAGTCCCTCTACTTGGACCCTCCGAAGGCGGTTTTAGATGGGTGTCCGGTTAGGTGGTTACAATCAAGTGTACAGAAAGTATCGTTCTGCGTTATCCCCAATTAACCCAATAAAGACACTGCTCTTCACACAATATTCGAACTATAGTATGGTACTGTCTAGGACAAAAGAAAACAGAAATATCCGTACTCAGGGACATGAAATACGAGTAATGTACCATGTATGGAAGTGGATACCATAAGACCCATTACATGGAATAAAAATGACGCACTGAGGTAAGAACACCAATTCCTATTTGGAAAGGTCGATTCTGCTACACGCTCATTTGCTCCCTCCAACCGACCGTGCTATGACCCGGACTCCTCTCGTATTCTTGGCGGTAAGCAAGTTGCCTATGTACATAGCCAACCGTTATGATCACAAAGGCCCACTGAAATTTGCAAACATTAGAGAACCCAATTTGAAATCCAACTTCAAACTTAAGTGGGCCTACCATATGCACAGCGCGCAAGATGGAAATGAAAATAAATGATTCGGGATAGCATAAAAACAGTATCATAATTCACATGACTGGCATTTCGGACACTTCCCATCGTGTAACGTTAAACAATCATAGACGTTCGTCTCCGTCATCAGGTGGAAAGGGGAAAGAGACAACGTACTCTGCTGGGCCCGAAAGACTCAGAAAGTGTCCACTACTGAACAGCGATAGACACCTGCTCTTTCTGTAGGGGTCCCTACAACTGGTGGGTAGTGACACAGCAGACCTTCCCTTAAGACGCAGACGAACTTTCTACGAAATGTTGTGGGTTTTTCCCCTCAGTCGACAACCGATGTCCAAAATATGTAACGCCTATTACAAGACAACCCGGTCAGAATCGTTCAAACGTGAATCACAAGTATTAGCATAACGGCTGGTTCCATTGTTCAAACAACTGCTACAGGCAGGTACAGCAGACATTCGGATGTGTAGAAGAACACGCATATACGAAAGTCCTGTCGACTTACACGGTTACAGTCCTTACCCCGCCAAACTGTAACATTTAATTTATGGCCATCCATTTTCAAAACATACCCCAGTATCGGAAGGACAGCGACGATAGCGTCGGCAAAGCCACTAGGCTGCAGGCTGGGCAACCATGGGACTGGTGTTCGATTCCTGGAAGTGGTAAGATATTTTTCTCAACTTCAAGGTGTTCAGATCGTCTCTGGGGCCTATCCAGCCGCCTAATCAAAGGGTACCGCTGGCTCCCATCCCCAAAACTCTTCCGTCAGGGGGTGAAGCTGACTGCTCACCCCCATCTAGTGGCGAAGTTAGGAACGAGTGGAGCTACATTCCATTCTCACATATTCCTTTATGGCGCGTACATCTTGACCTTTCACCCGGTTAAAGTAAAGGCCAGTTCTAACGTGTAGGCACAACATAAATTCGAATAGCCACACTATGGATACTTGACGACAAAGCAGTGGTAAAACTAGGACAATAAAACATTACATAAAAGATCCTTGAAACAAGCAAAAGGTAACTGTAACACTAATTACTCATATGAATAACGCGAAGTCTTCCAACTGTCCGGATTTTCACAACGTAGCATCAGGCAGACGTAAAAAGAGTTGTACTACCCTATGGAGTAGGCATGAATACCAGTCACTTAATTTTACTGCCTAGGCCAGTAGTTCTCAAACGGTGTACCGCGAGGCATTTCAATGGAACGATGATTTTATACTATCACACAATCCAATTAAATCCTACACTGAAGCATTGTTACCCGTGTGCCTGTTTGTAGATCGATCAACATTAAACAATCCATATGTGGGGAACATACATCGACGCCTAGGTTTGGCCATGTTACTGGCTCACTGGCACACTAATACCTAATGCTGTTCCTGGATACAAAGTGAATCACACACAAGTATGTTAAACTATATACGCGAACGTCCTATACACCCACCAACGACGCCTACACACCTTCCGTCTGACTGGAAAATAACGAGACAGACAACATACGTACAACGTTACATTTTGGCGCGTTCGTGTAACCATTGTTGCCATGGACACGCAACAATACGTTCCGTTTTCATTGCTGTTGGCGCAGGCCTAGCTGCCAACAATATAAAAGAGTTCGGTGTTGCCATGGAAATGCAGCAATAAATTCCCTTTGCACTGTTGTCGAGCAAAGATATATTTCACAATGGTTAACAATAAGTAGCCAATAGCATATTGTCTGTGTGTATGTCTTCATTTTTACCTTAGTTATCAAGCATACAAATAGCGTCTTTCTGCACCGTACTATATTATCATCTACGGAATGTCCGGCTCTACCATAATTTTCCATATAACCTCATAAACGGTATGATTTTCGGGGAAAACAATTACTGAACATAAAATGAATGTTTTGATTTTCTCTACAAGTTTTGTCTGAAACATTTCTCATCCTAAGACGAATTCAGTGAAACATTATCATAAATGTACATACGTATTCATGTAAAGTACCCGTCATTCTTGTAAGGGTTTAAAAAAACTTGAATTGTGTAATCTTAAGGAGTGTCATCCCCGTTGTGCGAGTAGAAAATTATATGTGGAAGGGTAGTCAATAACACAACTAGTTGGATGAAGAATGTATATTCTAGTCAATATCAATCGACATGTTTCGGCCAATCATGGCCATCCTCAGGTTTGACCGTCTCTCTTAAGGTTCCACTATGCAAACGAGCTATGATGTGGAGAGCTCAACATCAATCGCTGTTATGCAGTGTCTATTTTCTATAGGTGAAAAGAGGAGAGTAAGGAATCAAAAACTATATATATATCGTTCTGGTGACGCCGGAGTCTCCTTCCGGGGGCTACCCCATAACGATATGTTACGCCCCCGGAAGGAGACTCCGGCGTCACCACAGCGATATATATATATATATATAGAGAGAGAGAGAG
>JGI24700J35501_10930001_pt1 | contig 10955 bp, 7 predicted proteins | sample TergutTh196P1_FD_35501 | JGI IMG/M metagenome (IMG submission 35501) | reverse complement strand
AGGAGGAGGAGGAGGAGGAGGAGGAAGAGGAAGAAGACCGCCGCCACCACCACCACCACCACCACAAGTCGAACCGCAGGTTGCAACAAGTGGCAGATTACCAACCTGCGGACCGCCTCAAAGAACACAAATATTTATCCTTTTGTCTGTCCAGCAAACAGTGTGAAAAAAAGTGAGGGTCCACACATCAACACAGCTCACCACTGTCTGTGTTGACGTTTTTCACAGAAATTTTTCACCTGTTGGTGGAACAGACCAACATATACTACCACTAACACTTTAGACAAGCCAGACCTAGCCGTGCACTGCCTGACATTACGTTGCTGGACATGATGACTTTCATTGCCTTAGCTCTGCAGATGGGACACGCATTGAAAGACACACTACATGACTACTGGTCAAGACTGAGAGAGCTACACAATCTGTTTTATGGTGAAACCATGACATGAGACAGATTTTTACACGTACTGCGTTTTCTGCATTTTGCAGACAATTCACAGAGACCTGACGAAGTGGAAGAATATGACCGACTATGGAAACTATGGACTGTCTTTGACAAACTGAATGAGGCTTATGCTATATTCAACAACTCCTCGGAGCATTTGGCAGTGGACGAGGTAACTGTAAAATTCAATGGCAGGGTTATCTTCAGGCAGTACAATCTAAAGAAAAGAAAACATTTCAGCATCAACATTTACAAACTCTGTGATGAATCAGGGTATAAATATGACATACGAGTGTACTTGGGTATTGACTCACACTCCGCCACTGATGACATGACTGGAACAAACACAAGTGTTAGACATCTGACTTGCAGAGTTGAAGACTTAGGACACAAAATATTTATGTACAATCTCTTTTCATCCCCAAGACTTTTTGATGACTTGGACAGACGTAAAATAAATTAATGCGGGACAGTACGGCCCAAAAGAAAAGACATGCCACATGACTTTGGACCAAAACAACGGAAATTGAAAAGGGGTGAAATAAGGGCAAGGACTACGGGAGGTTTGACCACATTAGTTTGGAAGGACAGATGAGAAGTTTATATGCTAACATGGACCCACCACCAGCAGAAGGAAATTTTTGTGAAGAGAGCAACTGCCCTGTGAAACCTCACATCATGGAACAGTGCAACCGGCACATGGGTTACATCGACAATTCTGATCGTATGGCCAACAGCTATTCGATGAGTCGACGTACCTTCAAGTGGACCATGAAATTGTTTTTCCACCTTCTGGATCAAACTGTACTCAACAGATGGATACTGTTATCTTCATGTGGGGCTAAATATACCCACCAAGATTTCAGGCTTCTTCTGGTGAGGAATTTGATTGAGGCAGCTGGAAAGAGCCAAGATTGCCCCACCGCAAGATTGGAAGTGTAGGCACACAAAAAGTTTTGCGACTCAAGAGTCGCCATAACAAACACCAGCCAGCAAAATCAACTGCGCTGCTGCCTGTGTTCTTCTCGCAGCCAGAGAAAGGACACAGTGTATAAATGCACCAGATGTGATGTGTGCCTGTGCGTAGTGCCTTGTTTAGCGGAATATCACACCAAAATAAATTTGTAAATAACCCCAATTGTGAATACTGTGTGTCGTGATAAAACAGTGATCCAATGTGTCACAGACCTTCTGCTGCAACCAGAATTATGTGAGTAATGAATTACTTACACCACATTTTATATAATGCATGTGATTCACAGGGCTAAATTTATTATAAAAATAGGTGAATATTTTTTTCTGGATTAACCAATTCATAAGCAGAGTGCAAAATTTTATTTCAGTAAATCTGAAGGAAAAGTCTATGAGATATGTTTTTTTTTTTCTAAGAGTAAGCATTAAAAATTAAAATCCCCAGTAAAAAATTTCGGCAGGCTGCCGTTCCATGGAGGGATTTAATTCCAGCATTAAAGGGTTAATGCATTCATATACACTAGCCTAGGGTCATCTAGATATCATGCCGCAGCAATGACACACATGCAGATACATGCACAAACTGACATTCTTAACAAACAATCCATTAAATGAAATGATTTTGTGTAAATTTGTTTTCCATTTTTACTAAAAAATTAATTAATATTACAAACTTTTCTAAGGGTTAATTTATGGTCTACACCATGAATTTCTATGAAGCAATGAAAGTTTAAGATAAGGGTGAAATTTCATAATCTAAATAGCCACAATGTGATGGTGCACTGCACAAAACTTTATTTCAAAGAATAAATCCACATCTTCATGTCTCTCTATGTGTAATTCTATTGTACTGTCTTCATGTAACAAATTTGCTTTGTTTTTTGTTTTTGTGCAGGACAGAAGATGTTCTATTGTGCAATAATCACTACCTTTTCTCCGATCTCTGTCTGATCACCAGCTGGAAGCATCGCAAGATCTGGTTTTAAAGCACAAGCCTCAATAACCCGCTGATATGAGGCATGATCTATGGATTTACCAAACAGAATGTTATCCTGCAGTGTTGCATTCTGTATCCAAGCCTGTTGTGAAACATAAGCAACTGAACCCTGGGAAAAGAAGACAAAAATAACATACTAAGAGGTAAATTTAGGTAAACAATAACCAAGCAACTTCTTAGAACCATTATGGTTCTAAGAAGTGAGGGACAAAACTGTGTGTGATGAAATGGTGCATTCTGCTTAATATCGTACGAACATCGACATTGTACGATCCAGCATGGATCTAGTCCCTATGTTGTGCTGTGTGCTGGTGTACAATGTAGTTAGTCATGGCATCATACACCAATACACAGCACAAGAGAAGGACAAGATCCATACTGGATCATACAACACAAGACGTTCGTGTGCCATTAAGCAGAATGCAAAAATTTATCACAGTCGGAATTTACAGTCCACATGTCACAGTGATACATAAGAGCATCATAGAAACAGATCTTGGAAAACAGCACACTGTTATTGAAAAAATACTAATACATCAGAATTGGTGGAAGAAAAAAAAAACGGGGCAACATGAAACACATCTTGTGTTACTACTACGTAAACCACATCTCACTGTACTTTAACATGGCTGCAACATTAAACATGTTTTGCATTAATACTATGTGTACCATAACTTTCTATAGTTTATATCTATATATTTTAACAAGAATGCAATTTATTAGTATACTAAATATTTTAACACCACAAACTGTATCATAATTCGTTACGTTTTAAAGGCTAGTGTGGCTCCCCGAAGATGGCAGTCAACTGCTGAAACATGTAGGAGTGGATTAATATTTATGTACGTGGTGTGGCTATAAAACAACGGGACTGATGGTAGCACAATTTTTATCCAAAAAATTACACAACAGAAATGTTGTCACCCTTGATGTACTCCCCTCCCTGATCCCTACACTGCTCCATGCAAATCTTCTACTGTTGGAAGCAATGCTGCAGGTCGTCTTCTGATAGCTTATTCATGAGCTCTGTCACTTTTGCCTTCACTGCATCTATGGACTCGAACCTGGTTCCTTTTAACGCAGACTTGATCTTTAGAAATAAAAAAAAAGTCACATGGGGCTAGGTCAGATGAGTACAGTGGATGTTCCAATACGGTGATCTCGTGCTTCATCAAAAACATCTTGACAGACAGGGCATTGTGTGCAGGAGTGTTGTCTTGGTGAAGAACCCATAGCCATTCTTCCACATTTCAGGTCTTCTTCTTCTCACCTGTTTACGAAGGTTTGTCAAAACCTCCTTGTAGTAAACCTACTTAATGGTCTGACTTTCTGGCACCCAATCCACATGAACAATCCCTCAGATGCTGAAAAAAAGATCATCATTGCTTTAAATTTGGATTTGCTCTGCCGTGCTTTCTTTTGCCTTGGTGAACTGGGGCTCTAATAGTGCATGGATTGGCGCTTAATTTCTGGGTTGTATTGAAAAAACCATGATTAATCACAAGTTATTACGTTCTCTAAAAAGTATGGGTCATTTTTAATGTTTTGAAGAATGTCAGCACAAATGTTCATTTGAATTTCCTTTTGTTCAGGAGTGAGGAGTCTCAGCACCATCTTCGAACACACTTTTTTCATGTTGAAACTGTTATGTAAAATCTGTTGAACAGTTTCCTTGTCAATGCTAATTAACTCAGCAACTGCTCAAATGCTCAGGCGATGATTCTGTTGAACAATTTCACCTACTTTTTTGATGCAAGCATCTGTTTCTTATGTGCTGGGACAACCGGGGCACTGATTGTCTCTGATCCCTTCCCTTCCCTCTTTAAGCCTTTTAAACCATTCAAAAACTTGAGTACAAGATAGACACTCATAACCATAAACTTTCTTCAACAAATCATACATTTCTGTAGCAGATTTTCCACAGAATTTCACACTGATGCGTTGCTCCATGTTAACACTTAACATGATTCCAACAGAGAACAAGAACATGATCCACTTCAAGCAAAGGCTACTGCCAATATGTTTGCCGCACGACTTTGAAATTGTAACCATGAATGAAGGGGAGAGCACAAGCCAATACCACACACCACTCGCTATTGCCAATTTTATAGGGAAGTGGAAAAAAATTAAGTCCAGTTATTTTATAGCCACACCACATATATGTATTTGTATGTCAAAGTTGTTGGTTTTATAAAATGAATTATATCACACCACGGTATGAAAAATGTTAAAATACCTTATTTTCAAGCTGGTCCAAATGAATTTGATTTGTCATCCTTCAGTTAAAAAAAAAGTGAAACTTCAAAAATTTAGAACAGAGCTCATACACTATTTTCATATCAAACCTTGGTGTTGACTCTCCCAGTAATTCTGTCCATTTCTCCCAAGAAGGCAGACAGAAGTGAACTTTTCCCTGAACCAACAGTTCCAACAACAGCCACAAGGGAACCCCGCTGAAAGCTGAGATTGATGTTACGTAAAACTGGCAGCTCATCAGTGCCCCATGAAAACGTACCATTCTCAATTACCAGAGGATCCTCTGAAATAGTAAGATTTTACCACTTTCTTAACAACAAATTTCACTCTTCAGTTCTAGCAAGACCTGCACATGAATACAAATTCTTCAAAACAGTTCATGCAAACTTTAGCTTTAAGTGTTACATGAATGTACAAGGCCGAAAATCTTGCTGACAATATGAAATAAGTAATGAGTGCCTGGGAGAAGATATGTTGTCTACTTTGTGTGAAATTTAGGTTCTCACAGCACTGCCAATGAAAACTCCAATCTTCTGCGATAATACAGTGTGTAAATTGGTATACAGGTACTAACATTTCAGAGGAGAAACTGGCCCCCAACACATGAGTAACTACCTTAGACTTGTCCACAATACTGGTCACTACATAGCAACCTACTCCATATCATGGCCCAAGACAATGGAATCTTCATGTACTTTAAAATGTTTCCATATGCACTAATAAGACAGCAGAGCAATGGAATGAAGGGCTGGGATTATCTTTTTCTGGGATGTGGTGTGTGCAGTTAGGAACATCTGTTCAAACTGTTCCGAGATACGTAAGAGTACCCTGCAGATTACAGGAGCAGATTCTTCCTAAACAGCACAAATTCACCAGACTGTGCAGCATCACAACCCAGAAGACCAAACTTCCTCAGCGTCACACGTCAAGCAGTGTGCATTAACATTCATTTCATAATAATGACTGTATATTCTGCACTTACACACTGTGCAAGTTCATTTACCTGTAAGATTCAACAACAAATGACACTTGAACAGAACTCTACTTAATCCACTCGGAGTATGTTTGAATGACTCCAAACCCACACTATGTGCTAGGCATGGGATGGGTACCATGGCACGATGTGGCACAGGACAAGTTGAATTATAGCCCACAACAAACAAGGTATTGTGGAGCAGCCAAATGTACTCCCCATGGTGCAACAAAGCATGCTGGGAGGGTACATGAAAGTGGTATAGAAGTGCTACTCACTATCAGACACATCATGCTGCACACTGTTAGGATCCAGTTCTTCAGAGTTCATGAACTTGTTCACACGTTTGATGGAAACTCTTGCCTAGAAAAATTACACTGTATGTACATTCTCATACATGTGACAAAATGTATCACTAAACAGCAGTTGTCAAAAAATTCATTCAGCCTTGCTTTTGAAAGTAACCATATAAGAAGCACTTTATATCAATATCCCACTTCCTAAAAGCAAGTTCAAATTCGTAACTTTACCATACACAAATCCTGGATAGTCTGTTGTGACAATGTACGTGATCAGGCAGCATTACAATGGAAAAAATTTTTCATCATTGAGTAACAGAAGACTCTGCATCACTCAGAAGCAAAAATGGATGCTTCTTGATTAATTTAAAGGTACCATAATGTTTGCTTATTCCCAAACTACTGAATAATGTACAGAAAAATGTACCCACTTAATAAACTCTGAATTTATCACTACTGTTCTTAAAAACTGAGCCAGAACTCCACCAACAAACTACACACAGAAACAGGTGCCCAAAAAAAGTCCAATAATCTTCTCTAAACTGATTTCAAATTCATAATATTTATAACAGTATCCCTGTGCCTGCCCCAAATTTATTCTGCATCTTACAAAATTCCTATTAAATGCAGGGAAGAAACAGAAGCCAAAGCACTGTACACAGCCACATTTAGAACACACTTTTTCTATTTGTACATCCTGGGGGGGAAAAAAAAAGTGTGCAAGCATAACATAACATAATTCATAATATGCTCAACCAGACCCTTCAGTCTGAATTTTATTTAAAAATGAACACAAAATCAACCTCTTTCCAGTATTACACTCAAACACTGCACTTAGTTTTATAAAAGGACTCTGTGGTATGTAAGAGCACATCAAAGTTCCCTTTATGCAATTGTACACACTACGGACACAACACATTAACAGAAACAGAAATCACAATACACTTTCATCTGCCCCCTTCTCAATCTTCGTAGTGCTCAGCAGCACAATGATGTTGAGATGGCCTCATTGATAGCACCCATGCATTCAAAACTGCACTCCTGAAGAACCTCCTGCACCCTAGCAAATAAACTTATCACCTGACAAGAGGAGAGGGTGAGGTAGCACCTATCAATTCCAGGCCCATGCATGCTTTGAAATGGCTATGGTATGGTGAAATGACCTGGAAGAAAACCACTAATCCTCTGATGGGTGAAGAACATGATGTTAATTAACTTCGGAGTACACTCACTCCATCACCTATCTTCTTTAACAAAGATATGAAGCAGTCATTTGGCACTCTTCACACTTAAGTTCCAGATCAAATAAACATGTCCATGACTTATCCACCAACAAAATATGATCAAGACATGAACATCTTCCTTTTCATCCATGTTAGAATGTTCACACTGGATAGCAACACATGCATGGAATTCAAATCACTGTTCAAGAACACATGGACTCTGCCCTGCACTATCTACCTCCCAACTTGTTTGGTGAGGTTGCAGAACACGTTCGAGTAATTCACATTTCTGTTACGATCGTCTACACACAATATCGCATATGTTCTCAGATGCTTGAATGTTATATGTACAACTGAGGCACCTGCTTGTACACCACTGTAGGAGGTCTCTGGCTCATGTCCCTGCCTCACATTAACCATTATTCCCCAGGACTGGGGTTTTTAAATTCCCACTTCTTACAGGGTTGCTGACTATATACACAACTTGGTAGTAACAGGTTATTATATAGAAATGTGGTATTCAAAATCTTCCACTGCCGCATGTCTTGCTGCCACATTTACATTCCTGAGTAACAATACTAATACTCAAAAGTACAGCACTCAGCCAGAGAACTGTGCAATGCATAGACAATAATGTGACGTTAATGACAGTCATGAAGTTTCAGGCTAGAGAATGTGCCCCCCCCCACACTGTATCTGCACAACACATGGACCTTATCACTGGCTTCACATCCACATACTGGAAACTCACTTTCATACCCTCAGCCCATACCATGGAACTCACCTGCATCTGAGCCCAAAGCAAAAACCATGTAACTCATAATGTTAAGTCAACACCTTAGCACAACACAACTCACCTGTATACTCTGAGCGCATAGCTCAACTCCATTTAACTTACTTGCCCACTATGCACTGAGAACTCTTCACCATGTAACCCACACTGACGTCCACAGCTCAACACCATGCGACTCACTTGTATATTTCAAGTCCAACACCACGTACCACTTGAGTCCATAACTCAGCAATGCATTAACACACACTACTGAGCCAACAGCTCGCCACCATGTAACTCGCATACTCTGAGCCCACAGTCCACCATGTACAATCAGTCCACACCACCATACAGCACCATGGTAACTCACACTACTGAGACCACAGATCAACACCATGTAGACTCTACTGCACAGTCCGAGACAACGGCCCAACACTATATTAACTTGACCGCACCCTCTCAGCTCATATCTCAACACTGTATATGCGCACACAACCACCACACTACCTACTAACTAAGCACTCATTACTGATGCCATTACAAAAGGACAGTTTACTCACATGAAATATTAAATGTACCACAGTACAGGTTCATCACAAACTACACATTACATATATACCTCAAAGTTTTGCCAGTTATGGGTGCTAGGACTTCAATAAGAGCTTTCTAATTTTGAACTGATACCTATCTAAATATATGACCTTAAGTATGAGGGTGAGTCAATAATTATCCGCAATGTATGTTTAACGTTTATTACAGCAAGTGCAGAGATCTTACATCATTTTTAAGTACAGTCCTTTGCTTTTTGATGCAGCTGGTCCACCACTGCACAATCTTCTGTATGCCCTCAGACTAAAACCGTTTGGGCTGAGAGACAAGCCATGCATGCAGTTGCTGGTCCAGCCCCTTCCTCATGCTTAATGCTTGTGTGACCATTTTTGAACCTCTCAATCCATTTGTAGACATTCCATTGTGACACAGCACTACTCCCATAGTGCGCTGACATCCTTCCATGCACTTCAGCAGCTGGTAAATCATCAGCCCATTAAAAAACAGATCGCCGGTTGCTGCTCTTCTTTCATGCAAATGAAACGTGGGGCACCCATATTTATGGCACAAAATGACAAAAATGCATTATCAAGGTCAAACCTGCACCACACTGTTAGCGGAGAGAAAGAGACCACACGAATTGTGTAGAGCCCTACCAGCAGTGTAACCTCTCGCAAAAAATATACTTACACAGTGGATAATCATTCACTCACCTTCATACTTTACGTGTAACATACAGCTCACATGAACTAAAAAGTATGAAAAGAACATCAATTCAGATTGCATGACACTGAGCTTACTGTGAACAAGATACTGGTTACAACTGCAACAAATGTACTTCCCATCCAGTATGTTGCTTTACTTAAATACTTAAAACAAGACTAACCATAGAGATAAAAGTAAAGGTATCCAATGACAGGCTGAGATGGCCCTAGGGGTTCCAGGTAGGTTAAAGCCCCTGATCTTCTCGACTTTTGGCGCTACAAGGGTGGTAGGTCGTCAGCCAAACGCACCGGCCGCCTTTACCCCAGGAGAAGTCCCTGGTACTCATTTTCAGAGGCTGAGTCGACCTCAGTGCACACGGTTTTGTCGGAAGGAGCCACGGGAAAAATCCCAAGTGACACCACCGTGGATCGATCCCGGGACCATCTTACTAGTAGCACAGTGCCTTAACCACTACGCTACCCCAGGCCCCAATCATAGAGATACTGTTATGAAAAATCAATATTCCTAGCTGCTTCTCTTCCCTAATTACTAATAATTCAATGACTGTGGTGATGTTGTGACATGTAATACGAAAATAACATTACGTTATATATTCGGTACCAAATAAACTTGGTTTTGACATCTGGCAAATTCAGTGAACCTGATGGAGTGTCACATGTGAACGCAAATGACAATCAGAAGTTTCATGAATTAACCACAAAAGAATAAAACAAAAATTAACATTTCCCACACCACACTTCAAATAACCTTACACAGCAATAACATTTCTTTATCCTGTGAACAAACACATAATTATAAAATTTTAAAGCTTCCACAGTGGTGATGACAAGTCCTCCCAATTACTGACAGTGAGAAGATGGTAGGTGGGTAACAACAATGTACAGCAAACATACTGCCTTCATCTTCACAATGCCTGCCAAGTCCTGCAGATGAAAGCAGTGTTCCTTCACAACACTGGCACCCACCTGCCAGGCTAAATGACACCATAGCATGCAAGACCAATACAATATAAAGGAATATTTTATAATGGACTATTCAAGCTACCGGTATGCACAAGCTGAAGCAATGCTAATATTTGGAATAAGTATCTCAGCTTACCTGAACCATACTTGATATCAGCATAGGTAACATAGTGAGGGGGAAACGTAGTATATTGAAGAGGGACAACGCGACGAACGCAGTTTTCGAGTCGAGAATGTTGTTTGGATCCGATAGGACAAACGTTGCAAAGGTGACCAATGATACCTAACAATGAGAAAGGCAGGCAATAGACACAATCAGTTTCATATCACTGACCTGTATAATCTTGATGATAAGGAAAGGAAGTACAGATATTGGATTTCAAATGATATTGAACAAGGACAGGGATATAAACGCCATCTCTGCATCCAGAACATGAGTAGAATCCACCAGGACGTATGTGGCAAGAGAAGCCAATGACACCTAAACACGGCATGAACGAGGACATACATGAAAGAAATTACATACACAATACAACTAACTACACTGATTACAGCAGATTCCCTATTATCATATGAGCAGATTCTGAACCCTGTCAATTTTATTATAGGTAATTTACTCCAACATAAGTGAGGAAATAATTATATTCAGTCACCACAATACTGCAACTTATTGAATCTCACCTGTACCAGTCTCTGTAAAGAGACACAGCAACATAAAAAAAAAGATCCAGAAGCAAGTACGATTTAAAATATCCATGTCTAAGAGCCTTCCACTCAAACT
>JGI24700J35501_10930002_pt1 | contig 10956 bp, 5 predicted proteins | sample TergutTh196P1_FD_35501 | JGI IMG/M metagenome (IMG submission 35501) | reverse complement strand
AGTGAGTGAGTGAGTGAGTGAATAAGTAAGTAAAGTAAAGTAACTAAGTTCAGTAGCTGAGACTGTGTAGTGTCAGATGAGTGGATGATTGATAATATTTTTGAATGTGTAATATGAGGGAATGTAACTGCTGTACAGTCAATGAACAAATTAATGAAATGTTAAACTTTCATTTCATGTGCCACAGATATAAAGAAACACATGTAGTACCATATTTCCTCTGCAATATGCCCATTTTTCCTGCATTTTAACATTGAAAGTAGAGAGGATAGACAAGTGATTGCTTTGTGGGTTATTACACCACATGGGATAATAATTTGTTCTATTGATTTGGAGGAAGTTGAGAGAACAGTTCTGTCACCTTGAAGACAGAGGCAGCACGTTACTCAGAAATGTCGCAACAAACTTATTTTCCTGCTTAGTATTAAAATCCAGAAGATTATCATTTGTTTAACACTCGCATTAAAAAAGTCTGAAAACCTAGAGAGGGCACAGACATTATGCAAAGAGTGATATTATACAGGTAAATGCAGTGTATTTTATGTCTGATGAATGTAGGGGAGTTTGTCGTATTTCCAAAGTAATATGATATGTGATATTTAGTATAATATGATTAGTGATTGTAAAAGTGAGTGGGGAGTGGTTTAAATATTGGATTTGTGGATTTTCAGGAGGAGACATTGGCTGCCTTAGAGTTAGAATGTAAAATACAGAAAGGAATTGCAGAAGCAGCGCTGGGGCTTGCCAATGAGACCACTGCTAGCAAGACTGCTCGACGGAAGCATAGGCTTATGTACCAACAGAGCCGACGTCGCTTGGCAGAATTGGAAGCGAAGCTCGACCTATTGCAGCAGTCCAACAAATCACAACATACAAAGCAGAGGAAGAAACCCCGACCTCCTTTAGATAGTGGTAGTAATTTTATTTTACTGTTTATCCCAAATCCAGCACACTGAGGGTTCAAAATTGGATTGACTGTGAGGTTTGAATGAGAGACCGGCATGTCTGTGTGTATGTGTTAATGTTTTTAGTGTCTGTAAGTACAGTGCCAGAAATATGTTTGTTGAGAGTGGTTGTTAAACCTCCGTGCATTCTTAACTTTGACCCTCAGTAGTGAGCTTCATGCTGTGGCTGCTTTGCACTGGTCTATAATGTTATGTTTGTTCTCTCACGTGGGACTTTGTGGTTTAGGCGGGTAAAAGTTTTGCTTGATGTAATGAAGAATGTTTGTATTTCACTTCTGAAGTGCATTTTGCATTAATTGCTTTGACATACTGATTGCAGTAGTCATTACAGGCAAGAAAATTGCATTTGGTGGAAGTTGTACTTATTCTTTCAGATGTGGAGTGTGGAGATCATGATACAGGAGGTGATACTGTGTCACGTGATGGAGGTGTCAGTTTGTCACCACTCAGTCCTGAAGCAGTCCCTGGCGAAACTCGTCGCTACTGGGACATCCGCCACTCTGCTACTTACGATGATGGCCTGTCACGGCATGCTGTGAGGGATGTAAAAGCAGTTCGTCCCCAATTGCAACGGTGTGTTTTGAGAAGTACCTAGTGGCTCGTAGCTTTTGTTTTGTGACTGTGGCAGCTCAGTCTGTGAAGTAGTCAGCTGTGGACTGAGTTGATGATGAGATAAAAATGGGAAATGAAGTAAAGATATCTGTTCATATTTTGAGTAATCTTCACACATCGTGTTTCCTTTCATCTCAGCACCAAATTTACAAGTTCATGTGAACCACAACAACAGTAGATTGTAATGCGTAGTATATAAACAGAAGTATATATTATCGAGTAGGTACCTAAATTATTCAGAGTTTCTCAGTAATTTTTAACATCTGCATTAGCTGTGTCCTCACTAAACAGAAAGTTTTGTATGGATTTTAATCTTTATAATAAATTGCAAAATATAGACAGTACCATGTGTTTGTAAGATAAGGACACAACCTATTTTGCCTGATATGTTTTTAGGACTACATCTGTTGAATGTATATATGTTTATATTTGTAAAAGACAGATTTCAGACTTCCAGTATGTACATAATAGATGAGAAAATTCACTATCTGTTTGTACTTTTACAAGTTGACCTGAGGATTCCTTAACCAATATAAGCTGAAAACAGTGTAATTCTTATAAGCCTGTAAACTTACACTGAATCCAGGAATAAGTTGTATCAGCTGAAAGAAATCTATCTCTGTTAGTTAGCAACACGGTGTGAAGCATTCTGTTAAAATTAAATGTTACGCCATGCTGACTGCTTAGTAGTTACTTGTGATTTTGAAGGACCATAGACTTCTTGGACTGTATGACACTGATGATGAAATTGCTATGATCTTTGAAATGTCAGTATTTACCAGTTGACTGGAAATAACATCCTAGAGGACTTAATTTTTTAGACCATATTTTGTTGAAAAATGTAGTGATCTACCCCAAACCCTGGACTTGATAACATGGCGAGGAAATAAGTTTCTTCACAGATGAGAATGTAGTTAGTGCAGTAGATATTATGCTTCTGCAAAGTGCATAGTTTCTGAGAGAAAACTATCTTGTGAGAGAGCGAAAAGGTAAATGTTGTGTGTCACCTACTGCTGTCACTGGTATTTCATTTGGCTTATTGATGCTGTTGAATGTGGTTTTAGTAGAATATGTTGTCATGAAGCAGATTGTTCATTACCAAAATGAATAGAAAATGTAAAATTTATATTTTGTACCCAAACCATCTTATCAGCACCCCATATCAACACTTACAATTCTTTTTAAGAATATATTTCTTTTATGTTTAATTCAGACATAACAGTGGTGGTTATTTCTCAAGTGGATCACTGACAAGCTCAGGAACTGGGAGTGGAAACGTGCACTATGTGCAGCAGTATGCAACACGGGGATATGAATTGGAAAATCAACGTCTGAGACTGGATACATGTCCTAGTCTAACCACAGCGTCCACTCTTCCCAGTTACTGGATGCGATATGACCATGGTCCATACATGGAGGCAGTGTCTGGTATGCATTCGCCATCTACTCCCATGCCACGATTTCAAGTTTTACAGTCTCCATCGCAGGCACAATCTCGCTGGCATCAGGAGAGGAACAGGTAGGACCATGTCAAGCTCTTACTGCTATTGTTGTTATGTGACAGCTTTCTAATCCATTTATATTTGGAACATTTCTGGTTTATATTTTGTATGTGTGTTCGCTATGACTATAGTTAGGGATTTATCAGATGTAAGCGTAATGATGAAATAATTATGAACAGTTATGTTGAAGGAATTTTCATAAACTACAGATTTGTGGCAGGGAGGGGGAGAATACTTTCCATCCACATGGAACAACTTGGCTTGGCTCCCACTGGGTGGATTTTCGTGAAATATGGTATTTTAGTATTTTTCAGAAATCTGTCAAGAAAATTCCAGTTTCACTAAAATCTGACAAGTTTAATGGGTACTTTACATGAAGAACACAATACATTTTTGATCATATCTTACTCAGTACTTCCTAGAATGAGAAATGTTTTAGACAAAAGTTGTAAAGAAAATCAAAACACACATTTTATGCTCAATAACTTTTTTTTCTGAATGTTGTGCCATTTGTGAGATAATGTGGATATATATTGTAGAGCTGGGCAGGCCACAGATGATGCATGTGCATTGCATGCTGGATGCCTAAGGCTATGAGCACATGCTCATAATATGTAGTAGTTATTGCTTTTCCACTGCAACTAGGGTTGCACGAACGTGCAGCAATGTTGCGTTATACATACATTGCTTGTCTTCTTGTCCGTAGAACTGTGCTACGGTTAGTGCTGCTGAGGGCCGAAAGAACTAGACAACAACAAGTTGTTGTTAAAATTAGTGTCGCATTATGTATGCAGGATCTGTAATGTTTGTGTTGCTGAACTTGACATGTTTTATGATGCTGTAAAGCTGTGTGATTTGTGTGGTACAACCTTCAGATAAGTGGGTTATAGTTTTAACATTTTGTAGCAGCAGTCATTAGCAAATTTGCATTGCAGTGCCACTTTGCATATGTGGTGCATTTGTTGAGTATTTCATTTTCTGTAACTTGAGCATTTCTTCCCCATGCTTTTCAAAATCAAACTTTTGTATGGGGCATAGTTTTTTATTTCAAATATTGGTAATGTTGATGTATGTACTGTGCATTTTGTAGAATTTTATTGTATTTGTCCAACAAATGCACAGTATATGTTGACAAGTATCTTTTTCTTATAGCACTCCTACATGCTTCAATGTTTATACATCACACTTAGGGAGTTTCTTATTACGTATGCTGAAGTTACAGAATTAATAAAATGGAAACATTTGTACTTGTATAAATATTTCCATTTTATTAATTTTGTAACTTTAGCATACATAATAAGAAACTCTCTGAGGATGATGTATAAACATTGAAACATGTAAGAGTGCTATAACAAGCAGATAATTATCAACATATATTGTATATTTGTTGGAAAAATGTAGTAAAATTGGTAATGTTTTGTTCAGTTCTGAATGCAGTGAATTGTAGAGTATTGTATTGTATTCTTCGTATAGCATGAGGCTTATGGTCTTTGTAGATTTGGGAGCCTGGATCGACGGAAAGCTCCTACTTCTTCTCACAGTAGCAGCAGCCCTTGTTTGGAGTCATGGAGTACTGAGGACTTGGAGCTTCAGAGTAATATGCCAATACATCATGGTATGATGTATAGTGTATCGAAATATGGTCACCCTTCACAACATTCAACATTGTTGTGTCCACCTATGGAGACCAAGCAGATGCAGGGTGATGAACCTCATTTACAACAAGTGTTACACAGTATTCGATCTGTGAGTGGGGGGGGTGGTGGAGCATTGCTCCCAAATCAGACGTATCCAGAACACAGTCTGGGAATGGATGGACGTGGGGGAGGACTGCTCCGGACACAGTCTCTGGGGAGTGTAGATCCCCAGCCAACGGATACGTTAAGCAGGAAGCACAAAGAAAAGGAATGGTATGAAACATCTTTGGATGCAGTTCCTTCACAAGCCCCACAGGAATCACAGTCCCGACCAGCCTCGTCCTTGAGAAAACGATCACCAGAACCTGGTGGCCCTACTAGAAGTGATGCTTCCAGCAATCTTTCAAGAAGTAGTAGCAATGTGTCCAGTGAGCAGCATCCTCATTACCGTGTGCATCATGTGACCACAAGTAAGAATGAAACTTTTGACACAGTTGTGCCTTTTGAATCACCCAAGAATCACACAGTCGTTCAGGCTGGAAAGTGGCAGCCTTATCGGGAAGTGACAAAACCTTTTGAAATGTCTGACTTCTACAAGTATAGCACAAAGTTCCGGAAGAATCAGGAAATGGGGCGTGCATCGCAGGTGCATTGTCCAGACTCCAGTCAACAGCAGTCTTACAGTACAAGTTCCCCAGGGTACAAAGCCCATGCTCATGCTCTCAGTGGACCTGGAACGTGCCTTAATACTGGTCCTCACTTGCGGTCTCCTGCACCTCAGCAAAAAGGAATATATCAACCCCTGCAACCAGTGACCTGTCAGCCACTTGATCCAGCTGCAAGGTGAGTTCAAGGACATTTGTTTGTATCAATTAATATATAGAATGTCTGTTTGGTTATGATTCCATTCAGAAGATAGTCCTTTTCATTATGTTCAGTGTTGCTGTATGAGTAGCGTAAAGGGTTCTGGAAGTACCGTTTAAATTTACTGTCTGTTTAATAAACTCCACATTCCATTGTCTTTCAAAATGCTTCAGCCAATATGTTAGTTTTCAACACTAGTACCCATTATCATTCTCAGTGTAAGTTTATCCCTGGAGAATGGTTGAATATATGTGTCTGTAATTTGTACAGGCATGCATGTGCACATGCACACACACACATGTATGTGTGTTATGAATATAATTATTTTGGTTAGTGGTAAACATTTTTTATTTGATGCTAAACCATAGTCTTTTTTATACACTTCCATATGTATTGGCCGTTCCTTTATTTTGCGATAAAAAATGTTATTGTCACATATTTTTGTAACAGTTTTTTTAAGTACAGGTCATCTTTCTGCTTCAGATTGCAGACATTTTTCATATAGTGTAGTTTGTAATTCATGCTATTATGTCTTCGTTTATTTTTGTAACTCATCCCTTGTATGATTGTTTGTCACCAGTCCATCACTGACAGTAAAACTTAAGACCTGTATGTGGTCACTGTCCTCAAGCCTTTAGAAGTGATTCATGGTTGTATCTGTAAAGTACATTTTGATAAGGAGTATAATTCAGTTCCTGGCTCACCATTTGAGCATGCTAAAATTGAACAGTTGTTGCCAGTAACATGTTCTAATACCATCAGCAAGCCATAGGTACACAGTGTGGCAACCTAGGTGCCTGATGTTGGGTATAACCATCTTGCAGTTTGATGCTTGAAACATGCAAATGTCAGGTTAAGGTGACCTTCCATATGTAGATGTAATTTCAATTTCAGTCTTTTGCAGCTCCAACCAGACATTTAAGTTCAGCCCCACAGTGTTAAGAATTTAAGAGAAGATACCTTTGATTTAAAAGTAAAATCTTGTGATGTATTTTAATATTATGTATATTTTGATATTATTTTTTTCATGTGTAGTGGTGTATTCTGTTTTCTGTTTGCATTTCTTTGTTCACTCCTCATTTGTGTGCTGTATGTTTCAGCCACTTTGTCCATTTTGTCCTCCAAATATTTCATAGGGTACAAATTAAGAATGTCTTTGTTACTGTTTCTGCATCCTCCTCTTAACTTCTGTCATAAGGCCCAGTGTACTCTGTGGTACTTATGTCTTGATGCTTTTAGTGCTAGGTGAGTAGCAGGTTGGCCACATTTGCATGCTGTATGCCTTGCCAAGCCAGTTGCCATTATTTCTTACAGGTGTCTAAATTTCATCAAAAACTGCATGGCATTCTTTACATATCCCACCCACCAAAAAATCTGATTAAAGGTAACAAATTTCTAATCTTTCTTCATATTCAGGCAAGGCATGGTAAAGTGACTTTTGTTTAGTCAATTAGGGTAGATTTCACCCTTTCATAGGCCGTGAAGACCCTTAGGGAGAGCAGAGGTATAGCTCTACTCTGTTTTTGACCTCGGCAATAGAAGGGGGTGAGGGGTCAGCATCACGCCCCAGCCACACCTTACCCCTGGGAAAGACCTAGTACCCATTGTACAGGAGGCTGGGTGGGCCTCAGGGCTGGTCTGGAGAGGTATGGAAAATCTCACCCCCACCGGGATTCGATCCCTGGACCGTCCAGCCCGTAGGCAGTTGCTATACCGTGTTTAGTCAGTTAATAGCATTAATTAATAGTAGTTTTGTATTGAAAACCATTTCTGTATAAGGTTTATTTGCAGGAATCAAGTGGTTTCACCAAGTACATCATTGGATGGAAGCCTGATTCTGGGAACTGGAGATTCATTAGCTGATGCTTTCTCAACAGAAATGTTGGCATGGTATCAAGATCAGAACATTCCCCGCTCAGCAACCCTGGTCTAACAGCATTACATGCATATGTAATGTGGTAGGTTGTGAGAGATTTTTTTTAAAGAGAGTTTGGTAAGTTTTATTTAACTTTTTGCTTATTTTTATTGTATTTATATATTCATTATCTGTCAAGGTACATGTCCATGTTCTAAGTACTTTATATTCATACTGCCATTCACAGTTTGACAATGATATGTTAGTGTTCGCCTGCCAATATCTCATTTATCCATTTATTTTAGCTTTTAGCTCTTTCCACTTGCACTTGCACTTATCCATTTTATCATATTTAGTCACAATTATTGACAGTTATATAGAAACCAAAGATTTGAAATAAGAAATTATTTTAGTACCTAGTACCTGTAACATGAATTCTTATTGAACTCCATTGTTCTAAATGACATTTTGTTGTGTCAGTAAAAAGAAACTATTCCTGGCATCACATTTATGAAAAGCAAACTTTTATTCAAGGTATTCATAGATACATATACTGTAAAGCCATATTTATACAGTTGGTTTTCTTTGCATTGATGTATAAACTGTTTGGTATGTTGTTCCTTTCCTTAATACTTTAGATATCTAAACCCTTACCAGACAAGATGGCCTTTATTGTGTACCTGACTGTTCATCTAATCTGTTGATTTTGGATACTTTTTTAAAGGAAAAATAGGTTTTTTAATGAAATTATACCTTCATGACAGAACTAATCCACGTGTCAAAGAATTTCATGGCTCCAGTGTGGGTTAATGTCTAGGATCATTCAGTGCTATGTAATGCTATAGACATTTGTACTGCTTTGCACTGTCTTGACTTTGTTGTCATTCCCACTAAAGTACTGTATTTTCCCCAGATGTAAGGTGGATCTATGTTTCAGTGTGCAGGAAAACGTCTGTACAGAATGTGTTTAACTTCATGCAATATAGAGTGACTCCAAATTTTTAAATGGTAATTTGGAAAAAAAAAATTGTCATCTTATATTTGGGTAAATACAGTGTAACCTGTCTTTTTATAGCATATTGCTCAGCAAACGATTTTGTGGTACATCCTTCTTTTCAAATGATTATTAATGTTTCCATTGCCACAGTCACTATCACTAGAGAGTGTGGGTTGCTTAGTAGGTGTAGTGACTAGGCTACAGACTGGATCCAACCCTGGCAGAGGCAAGAAATTTTTCATTTTTCCAAAAACGTCTACACCAGCCCTGGGACCCACCCAGTTGCCTGTTCAGTGGGTACCAGTTTTTTTCTCATGCCCAGATTTAAAGTGGATGAGGCATGAATTAGACGCTTACCTCCAATCCAGTGCAAAGGTTAAGTATGTGTGAAGCTGTACCTCTGATCCACCTATATCTCTTCATGACATGGTCAGTGATAACTTTATACCTTTAACTGTCAGCATTATTAGTTATACAGAGTGTTCATTTGAAAGTGGAACTTGCAGAATTTTTAAGTTCTGGAGGAAGTATGGCTCATGTCTAATATGTTCTAAGAGGCAAGCAGTCAACACAGTTCTTTTCTGTTATAATAACATTATTTGTTTTTATTTAAAATTTTTGCGTGTTTCAACCTCTGCGTGTCACCATCAGGTCTGTTTTTATATAAAAACAAATAACATTTTAATAATAAAAAGTAGTTATGTTTAGTGCTGCACTCTTTGTACATAATTTATGAAACACAACAAGATTGATTTCTGGTGGTTTATCGCATTGCACATTACAGAGGTTTCATTGTGACATCAGTTATTGTCGTTGTTTGTGATTATGCAGTGTGTTGTAATGCAGAAGGATTTTACTGTGGAAATGTATATAAGGAAGAAGAACTATAAAAAGTGTCATAGCAAATTTAGAAGTCAGTTTCCAGATAGTTCATTTCGTTCAGAATTAACAGCATATGGACTGGTGAACAAATTTCAAACAGCACATTTCTTGTTAAGACGCAGGAGCAAGCACGACTTGTTTTTTCAGAAGAAACATTAAGTGATAGTAGCATGAGTTCTGAAGCATGTCCACAAAAATTTTTAAGATGATTATTCTAGCCAACCATTCACACAGTGGCAAAATTGTTTTGCTGTTCCACTTGAAGTTGTCACTCTGTGCTTCAAAACTACAAATTATTCTTTATTGACTTCCCTCAACGTGCATTTATTTGCAGTCACCCATCTTGGCTTGGTTTCAGTTTTTTTGTCATTTTTTCTATTTTGATATAATACCTGTATTGGAAATACAGGAGTAACAAAGGACCTGTAATGTGTGCAAGAGCTTATTCACTAAAAAGGTAGATATTAGTGACGGTAATCAATAATATATAGAAATGTGTCACCCTCTGGGATGTAGTAATGTGACAACGACTAGGGCAGATGCAATAGAGCAGTGGTCTTTCTGAGTGTGTTCAGAGAATTATTTTTTGTTACAAGAATTTGAGTATTTTGTCCAATGTAATGGTGCTTTAGGAACTGACTGCCTGTGTGAAGCATGTGACCTTGGGAAAGAAGCTACAGTAAATTGGCTTTTAATGCTTTAGTACCATGTAGATTCAAGGTAAAATAATGACTTTTGAGCTGCTTTAAGTACACTGTCATCAGTTTGTTAGTAACATGTTTTGTGGTCCCAGCAGACCATTTTCAGTGTGTTTAATACTGTTGCATTTAACTGTATGTGTAGTTTGTTGTCATTGCAGTCATTTTTTGCCCAAATTAACAGTTCTGAAGTATTCTTGCAAATTGACATTATATATCTTGTTCAGAATTGAACTGTGAATCTGTTACACATAGCACTAAAAATTTAAGTTTTAGAGTTGCAAAATAATTGTATATGACACAGCAGTGGACAACCACCAGCTTGCCTTTAACACCTTGAATCAGTGAAATTAAATTTTTTGCCTTGGTGTGGCATATGCAGTTTGATACTAAAGAACTGTCATTGTGTTATATGTTACATGTTGGCTGGGCAGTGTTTGGTTGTGTACCTACTGTGTTAATCTGAACAATACCTGTATAACAAAGTCCGCTCACTAAAATGCCGAGATTATTTTACAGCTGAAAGGCTGTGTCAATAAGATGTGCAGTAAATGGTCTTTTTTTTCTTTTTCTTTTTCCCATGGTTACATTTGCGTGCCTTTGAAGATCTGACTTCATGCTCTGAAATACATTCAAGTTTATCATCACAATGTGCATTGCCATTACCCTGTGTTTGGAGATTGTACTTAATGCTCTTAATTTCACAATGCTGAACACTGCCTGTTGTGTTGGTCTGTTGTTTTGTGGAACTGGAAACTCTCTGTGTCCGTCCCGTTACAATATGATGATGTTGCCTGTACCCTGTAATGTTTGTATGACTGTGCTTTTGTATTTTCTCCCATCACTGCTTAGTCTGTTGCTTGTGTTCTGTTTCATTCTTCCGGCCTCCTGTTTTTTTCAATTAATAAATCAACAGAATATTTCAGTATGTTGTGCGTATTCAA
>JGI24700J35501_10930004_pt1 | contig 10972 bp, 4 predicted proteins | sample TergutTh196P1_FD_35501 | JGI IMG/M metagenome (IMG submission 35501) | reverse complement strand
TATATATATATATATATATATATATATATATATGCATGCAAATTGCTTTATAGCCAATTCAAAACTAATCCTTTGACTGTTCGCTGGGGTAGATATTTTAGTCAGAAAATTGCGGCCATAAAGGCGACCTTATTCTGCAACGCTGCAGTTGTCGGATAGTGTATGTGACATTATACTATTACGCCTCTTGCCTTAAACCAAAACGAAGTACTACAGCTTGCAGTGCAGCTGTCGGTGGTGTTGTATTCCGTAACTTTAGTTCATAAGCGGGTTGCCTTACATAAATTTCACGGTCGTTAATTTGCGAAGCGAGTATGCTACATGCCCACGTGCCACTGGCAGCCATTATGTGACAGGGGCACGCCTAGCGACAAAACTACAACATTCCCTAATAAAAAAAATATATATGTATAGTATGGTAACACAAATTTTTATAGTTAGGTATCCTTCTGTTCTGTAAAACGCAATACTAACAATAAACAACGCGACGTATTTAGAGTGAAGTACATGAACATTAAAGAGGTACGCTTTTTCTTTTTATGGGTCTCAAATAATGGCCGGCTAAGAGTCCGCGTGCTAAATTGTTTATCGCCTTCGCTTTCTCCACTATAAACTTCTGATACCTCTGTCTTGTGTTTGTACTACATGGTCAGGTTTCAAGCATTGTCCGAGTTTAGGTGAATGTCGCAAAGGTTCATTGAGATCTGTCTGGCAGCCGGACACGTCCGAAGCCAGCAGCCGGCATTGTAACGTGTTCCTGTTTCATGACTCCGGCACGCGCGTACGAGTCACAACAAAGCGAAATAATACAGCACGCCCATGATTCGAAAAGGTACTGTATCACGGCTCTGGCACTTGAGTTGAAAACTGTAACGTCCAAACTTCTGTACTACGAGCATGGAAAGAATTAGGTACTCAGAATTGCCAAAGGAGTTCTTGAATATCTTGCGTTTCCTATTGATCGTCCTGTTGTTTGTTCACTAATATGCTTTCGCTTAAGTTTACCAGACGTACCAAAACTACGTTACACCCCAAGAGTAGTCCATAATTCATTAAATAAATTTTTGCACCGTACCGAAAATGTGTAAAATAAAGTCACGAGTGTTATTGAAGTTAAGTCCAAAATTACATGTCATATGCCCGATTATGGCCACTTTGGGATTTCTTTATTTCAGCTTAATGTACGAGGAAGTTGGCGAACCAATATGGAGCAAATTTAACTCGCCCAACAACATTCAGCGTAGAAATTTAACATCACATTTAATCAAGATTTGTTAAATAGGTCAGGAAACGTAGGCCTATATCCTCCATATCCTATGCGAAAATCTCGTTCTCTGTTTTCCCTTCATGCCCTATGTAAAATGAGCAAGGTACGTATGGTAATACAATGCTTAAGAAACTCTGTGATGTATCATTTCATATTCATGCGTATTTAATCAGTTGGGGTTTTTTTATTTTGGCCCCTTTTACGTATTCATCTTGGGTGTAGAGGGTGACTGTTGCCCTTTATCACACTCAGTGACTCGGTATAAGTCCCCTGCACGAGGGATCGGCCCGTCGCAAATACCTCTGACTGACAACACACAGAATTCACAAGAGACAAAACCACGCCCCAGGCGGGATTCGAACCCGCAATCCCAACAAGCGAACGGCCGCAGACCTATGCCTTAATCCGCGCAGCCACCGGAATCGGCCAATTCGTAGCTTTATTCTTGGAATGTTAACTCTTTCGGTTTAAGTAGTAAATTCCTCATAGCAACACCTTGACATTCACTACTTCTTGCACAATCGTTATTTTACAGCAGTCACACTTTCCTGACTTATGCTTCGTGCAAACACAAGATTATTTCCTGACAGAGGTTCTTAACCTTCCATTGTCGGCTGAATCCTAAAAAATCACTTCCGTGAACCTTCAGCCCCAAGGCCATTGACGCACTACTGTGGTTATTAAGATAAATGGAGGCGATAAGAAATCCACATAAACATCCATGGTCTTGGCTCGGACTTATGAGAGTATCTTGTTTTTAAGCTGGCCATGTAACGTATGTGGGTCATTCAATAAGGCGTCGTCTTGAGCACAAAAGTAACAAGCAAAAGGTCCGTCCAATGTTTGCAAATGCTACACGACTCTTAATTCCCCCCGCGTTGTCAGTGGCGAAATGTTTTCAGAGACTTGGCAGATTCCTTGCAGCCTTCTATGTCAGGGGAATGGATTCCTTGTTCTTCTAAAAGCTGTAAGATCAATGGTTGAAGTCCTGAAACCCGCAGCCTCGGAGAGGGGCCGAAGCGCACAGTGTCTTGTAAACCCTACTATTAATTTTTCGAATAGATTTAGTTTGCCGCCATTATGAAGAAAACTTGTAATAGCGATACTGCACGTTTGTGGTTTGGGCTCCTTCAGGATTCCTAGCACACAGTGGTAATTATTTTGTCAGCACGCTTCTGAATACAAAATCCTCGATGTGTGCATAACCTTTGCACATTCACTGAATTCAGGGGCGTGAAATTAGAAGCACACAGTGGGAAGTTAATGTACATTATAAACACGTGCATGAGCATTTTATTACTGTATTTTACCTTTATTTTATTTTAAATCTCACATTATGTGCAATGAATGAAATTAATAAAAACTACAAGAATTTTATCATATTTGAGGTGCGACGGAGGAGCGGGCAAGTCGATATTTTGCCCCAGGGACAGAAAACCTTAGATATGGCTCCGGCAGTATGACATACATTTTTCAAGAATCTTCATTTTCTGCTTTTATGTATCTGCTTACTTACAGTTCGTGTACATACCTGACTTATATTCCTTTGTCAGAAAATAAGCACATCAGTTTCCAGCACTGCATATAGTATTTGCGTTTTTTTACTGTGGCTGATGAGAATGTGATTGATATTACAGCACACTTTTTTTTCCGATTTAACTGTCCACATAGAGCCATGTCCATGGTATGTACCTAAATGGGATATATGGAAATAAAATAAAATAAATAAATAAAGCAATTTACAGTACAAGATGTTAATTTAGCTGACACTTTAATTTGGTTCCCAAGTTTTCAGCTGAATTTCCTTTGGTTGTTTAATTTGCTGATAAACATATGTGTTCTGCAGCAAAGCTTGACTATAAATACATTAACTTTTAAGAGGCAGATTTAATAGCAAATTATATCTTGTGACGGTCTGCATTTTTCCGGCTTACTGTTGACATTTCAATTGCTACCAAGCTAACACAGAGACTAGCATGTAGCATGTTAGGTCATTCGAGTATGTGGTTTCAGAGGATGATAAAAGTTAACAATGAGGGTAATATTAACCTCTGTTACCCATAAATGTTGTACATAATGCTGCAGGGTTGACAGTCTGATTTTTACTTGCAGTATTACTAGAGAAAATGCAACACTTGCCTAACTGGCTGGTGTGTATGGACCATTAGAACAGTGCAATTCACAGCTGGTAAAGATCAATAATAATAACAACTTTTATGCGTGACATCCCATTATTTGTCAATGCCATAAACAGTAACAATATCAGTCTCATCTTTATTAGACAGTAGAGTCCACATGTTTAATTAAGCGGTGTTTTGACCCAAAGTAGGCCATCTGCAGGCCTTTAAACTTTAAAAAACACACTGAGGAAGGAAATGTACAATTATACGAAAATTCCTCTACCTCAAGAAATGTTGGTCTATTATCTAATAAAGATGTTTGTGTTGAGGCTGATATTGATTTTACATTTTCATACCAATATTAATACTTATGCTTTTATCCACATTCAGGTATTATACATTCAAGTGAAACTCCAGTATAGCGTCACTCACTTAGCACCTATGCAGCTCTCTAAACAGAAAATCCCTGCTATACAGCATTTCAAATTACTACCACACTCTATCACCTACAAATTTCAGTGAACAAACTGTGGCACTGTGTCAGGGTTTGACTGTATGTATATTGCAAGATGCCTGTGTCACTAGAAAAATATTCGGATTATGACTGACTGCAGAGTAACAGCTGGGGCAATGTTGATTAATGTACTCAAGAATAACTTGTTTCCTTTAATGGTTTGCACTAGATACCAATACATTTTGTGAATACACCAGACCGAAGTGAAATTGTATACACGTTCCAAGTGTCAATGTGGCACCTCCAGCAACAGCTCACCTATATAAGGAAAAGAAGTAAGATTACAGTCTATACACAACTTTGATCATACATGCAAAAACAGCGGCATGTTTCGGCTATACATATATAGCCATCATCAGGCTGGGTACAGGATCTTGAATAAGAAAACTGCTAATATACAATACAATAAAAACTGTGAGGACAAGATCTTGTCTTTACATTAATGTACAATTATACAAAAATATATAAAAGTACATGAAGCTATGAAGGTTGCAAAAGAATTATACAGAATTGTAGAGATAATAAAAAGTTTTTAGGGGTTTTTTTGAAAATGCTTCAAAATTGAGTGATGGCATAGGCTAAGTGGATGATTGTAAGATGTTGGAGCAGTGTGACTATAAGTTCTCCAATGAAACATTATTATGTATAATATTTTGTAACAATGAAGTGTAGATATATTTCCGGTATAAGTGTATAGATCAGGTATAAAACTCAGTGTATCATTTGAGGTATAATTCTGTACGATTTGACATGCTGTGTGGTGTGATTGATGTGTCTGGTATGGGCTGTTCACTGGCTGTGCATTGTAGTAGTTGTCATGTGCTCTGTACAATCGCTTGAAGCCTACTGCCAGTCTCAGGGTAGTGGCCTTTTGTTGTGTGAATTTTGAGACTGGGGAAGTGTTGGGGATTTTGATTTTGACAAGCTTAGGAATTATGTTGTTTCAGAGACACTTTTATTAAAATAGATGTTAGCATTGCAACATAAAAACAATAATAGCTCATCTAGTGATAAAACACTCGAGCTTTCCTTGGTTCCACCAGGAGGCCATTGCCCTCGTATGAGTAATTAGGTTTATTACCTTATTTATTTATTTATTTATAAATTCATTCTTTCATGTATTCATTCATTCATTCATTTCATTCACCAATTGATTGGTTGATTTATTAATTATTTGGTTGGCTTGATTGATTAAATGATTGAATTTTATCTGATCAATATGGTGTGTCACTTCCTGTCACTCTTGTAATTTGCCATGATTTAGGGTATACACATTGTAATTCAATGAACTGCATATTGTATTAGGTTTCTCTTCATAATATTTCAAGGAGGTGCTAGAAGTGGATTCCTACTGCTTGGTATATGGGAAACTCTGCAGCAGTCACACTTTGAATAGCAACAATGCAACACTGCCTAGAGTGCGTTTATTACTCCAGTGATGTAGTCAAGTTTTTCAGTTGTGTTTGGATGATAACTACCTAAAGTTTCAGACCACCTTGTGTTTGAAATTGTTAAGCATTGTGAATTCTTTCTTATTTTCTGAACTGATGTACACTGAAGGAAATGTGTAATGTTTCTCAGCTTATATCAGTTGCTGCTTTTGTAAGGACGCAGCAGTGTCAATAGGTTATATGACCAATACACTCAGAAAGTCATAACGCTAGTATCCCCAGACAGATTAACAGTACATCTGCAGTGTGCCAAAATTCAGTGGTAAATATACTGGAATGGGCTGGTGGAAGGAGGAGTACATGAGGTAAGATTTACAAAGTTTAATATCCAAGGGAAATATAAGAGAAATAAGGTGTCCAGTCTTTTTTAATGTACAGAAAATTTAATTGCAGAGTAAGTTGAAAAGAATTAGAAATGTTAGCAAAACAAAGCTGACATTCAAATTGGGTAAATCTGAAAATATCTTGTCGGACAAGGCAGCGTCCCAACTGGTCAGGTGTGTTAAGAACTAAACAGCTAATTTATGCCTTTGTCATTAAAAAAGTACACGAAATTGAAAAAAAAAAATGCATAGTTGTCATAAATTTAATAATAAAACAAGTCTGCAGAAAAACATTTTTATCATCAGCTCATCAGGAGGCATCATCTGTCATGCTTGTGAAATTCAGAATCTGCATGTCTAGTGAGATCAGTTGCCTACTCAAGTGACAGACATTACTCAGCCTGCCAGAGTTAAAACTGCTAAAGATGAAGTGAGCAGCTTTCATAATCCATTAATCTGGCTCAGAGGGACTGGACAGATGCTGGATTATTAAATATTCTGGATTTTTTAACTGTGCATATAATGGTCAAATTTATTTTCAGGTATTTCAGGTGATCTTTTGTGACTTTGCAGCCAGCAATCAGAGAATGTGCACTTATCAATTATTTTCATTTCATCATAAAAAGCCTTAGGGTTTTTCAATTATCATGGGTCCACTGACATATTTTCATTCAGAATGCATTACTGTAAATTACTTACACTATGCTGTGTCCAACTGCCAAAGAATCAGGATTTCTGGAGTGCTGCCATCCAGATTAAAGTAATTCTATTGTATTTCACTTACAGCACTGCCTATTTTTCTTGACAATAGTTTATATTGTCTGTCATCGAGCCGTGATGATATTTTCTTCAGGACTTATGTCATGCAACAGTCACTGCTTGTTACAGGGATTCCATTACACTTGCCTCAAGTCATTTCAAGAATGATTTAGAAGAAACAGCCCACCCAAGCAAAACAACCAGACACCACCCTACAAAGAAAAGTGATGTACAAAGACACTGCATTCGGTAGGAAACTGAGGCAGAAATGAAAACACAGAGCATCAATTGTATGGAACAGTTCACTGAGGACTGGATTATCTCCAACATGAATTATGGGCCCACAAAAATTGTACTTAACTTGAAGGACTTGCCAATGATTACATATGCGACATCTGTAAAAGTGCTGTGCAAACGAATGCTAATTTGAAATGAGTGTAACAAATATTTCATCTATCATGCTACCATCCAAAAATGAAAAATCAGCGTAAACAGCATCTTATATTTTCATTTTTTTCTTAATACAGCTTACTTTATCTGTTTGTATTAATATTGTTGCCGAATAAAACAGTTTTATATTTCTGCTGATAAATAAAAGATTTGCATACCGATAAAATTACAATTTTATAAAATAAAGGGCATATGGGGCTATCGGACTTTCTCGTACATTGATCCACTCCATTTCAGATACAGAATTTTGTGTTGGTATTGATTATGAAGAATGTTATTTCTTCAGCAACCCCGTGAGCTATAAAATTGCATGCCTAGAACGCTAAAAGGGCGATTGGCAAAGTAATTTATAAACATACTAAAGGTTTTAGTTCCTTTTCAATTGCAGGGCCTCAAATTTATTCTTTGGTTAAATGTACTGTATAATTGACGTCTGGAGTCTGGGCATCGATCACTTAATGCTCTTATTTGAGGAGTGATCTGTATCTGACACCGTGTATAAGTCACCTACTTCGAGCCTATTAAACGCTGATCTGCCATTAGCATCACATTAAATTTCGTTGCATCCTAACAAAAACGAGCTGCGAGTAGTACCATACGAAAGTGATAATTCCTGCCGAGCACGACGACGTCGACAACAGACAACCAGAACTCATGGGGTTCTAATCCGTGGTACACGGTGTGTAAGTGATCTGTGGTACGTTCAGAGATTTCAAGGCGATACGTGTACCACGTTATTCTCGTGTATGTTAAACGAGCTCGGACGAGGTTGCTAGTTGTTCTGTGTGTTTGTGCGTTGTATTCGTTATCATCACGGAAGAGGTTAAGGAAGATAATGAGAGGATGTATAGAGTTTCTTTCTTTTACTGTGATGATGGTATAACAAATGACCGTGTTTGTATATGTAAAACATGTTACAAGACTTTATGACAGTTTTTTGCATAGCTAGCGAAGGCTTGTACTGTGTTGTGAATAGTGTATAATGCAATCACAAGCCATCGTGATGCAAGTGGATGTGATTTACCAATGCGTCCTGGCATAGCACGATATTAATTTTCTGTATGACGTTGATGCAATTTAGGATACAGGTTTTCATTATTACATATGGGTAGCTGAAAAGTGAAGAAATATGGCGAATTGGGATGGCCCGTGTTTTGGAGGTGACAAACAAAATTATAATTATTTTCCATCTGAATATGGAGCAAGTAATGTGCAGTCTTTTTCTGGTGCATCTGTTGACTGGTCATGCTACCCTATGTCTTTAACGTTACCGCAGACACCCCTAGATAGGTTCCAGCAATTGAATACATCTGCTTTCACAAATGATCCCTTTCAACCACTATATAATTTGCCAGTACCGTCCAGCCATGTAGATCAAAACTTTCGGGGCACGGATACAAATGGAGGTTATTATGTTGAGAAAGTGAACACCAGCTTGCCAAATCAACCGCATTTGGAAATGGCTGCAACATCATCATTGACACCTACTGCAGGGGAGTTTATTCCTAGGCCAATTGCAATGCAGTTGGATTCTAAATTAGGGAGAAGTGCTAAAGAAGTAGATGGAAATTGTATGAAGGCTTCAGAAATATCTAGACACGTGACTTCAAGTTCTTACAGCAGCTCTGATCAAGGTAACCATTTGTTCAGAAGACATGGTGGTAATGATTCAAAATACTTCCATTCCAACCGAAATCCATCCACTGGGTCTGTTCATGATGCATTTTACAATAATCGGAGAGGAAATGCTCGAGCAGTATTACAAAGTACTTCCACAAATTCCAAATTGTATAATATGGAAAAAGCAAAGAATCAAGATCGACAGAGGTTATTGGCTGAAGCAGCAGCATTTTTGACTCCATCAGGTAATTCTGATGTGACACCAGTTTCAGATGGTGACAGTAATTTAAATGCAGATACGAGGCAACAGAATATGAATTTTACTTGTCGGCCTAAAGGAAAAGGAGAATTTAGTAGGGCATTCATGCAGCCAAACAAGCCCATTGGTGATCCGTCAAATGTACGTTTTAAGAACTGTGGTCCACATCAGCAAGACAACTTTAGTCACCCAAAGAGGAGAAATGGTGGCTTTCACAGTCAATTCAACCAAGGTGGTTTCCATGAGAGAAATGTGATTGTGTCAGAAAGTGGCAATGGAAGTGCGCTAAACCACCAGCTCCAATTTTCTGACTGTAGCAGTGGATCTAATTATCGTGGAATAGGAGCTTCACACCATGCATCTCCTAAGAAGGTGGCAGATCAGTATCGAGGTTACAGTGGTAATTACCAATGCCTTGTACGAGAAGTCTATAGTATAAGTACATTTGCTTACCATGCACATATTAAGACAATATTTTATGTAAAAGTATATAAATATTGAATCACAACTGCTGTGTTCTTCTAAAATTAAAACTTCTCATATTATAGGGAGCTTGAATTCATGTTGTGACATTGTTTTGAGTAATTAGTTGGCTGACTGTCACTTTCAGCCACAGTAAGTTTGCTTTATTCTCTGCCATCACATTTGCAACTTGTGGTCCAGCCCACCTGACTCCACTTGACTCTGAAGTGTGTGGATCATGTGTTAGTAATGTCAGTAAAACTATAGTCATAAAGTAACCAGTGACTGTTTTGAGATTGAATTTTTTGGATAATTTAGAATGTTTTTTTTTTTTTAGATTTATAAATATTTTGTGCTTTTAAACAAAACTGTGTAACTGAACTAAACTGATTTTACATTGTCATCTTCAGACTTGCTGATGTAGTTTATTGGTAGTGTAAGAAAATGCAGTTGTTAACATGTAAAGCAGTTTAACGAGTGTTGAAATTCTGAATTACCATAGTTCTTATATTGCTATATCACTTTGTAAGAAACAAACAGAAAACAGATAAACTTCATTGAGAGGTGTCTAAATTTTCTACAAGTGAAAGTGCAGGAATATTCAGTAATATCAGCTTTAATTATCAAATAAATGGTAATTCTGTCAAATGTAAGAAAAATCCTTTAGTGAAGTGTTTCCTGTTTTCTAATTCAGTAGATGCCTGTAAGGCATTCCCTCTAGATAAACAGCTGAAACGGAAACCATTTACCCTAGTCAGTAGTATCAAAGGTGTGGGCTTGTTCTATTTTCTTCATACACTTTTGTGAAGATGCAGGCCGAACATCATTTTAGTAAAGTGTAGGTTAGTATATTCACCTTAAAAATTAGTGTAGAGTAATGTAATTTGGTGCTTTGTAAAATGAACAAGAGAATGAATACAGTGGAGATATGGACCAGATAAAAAATGGGGAAAAACATAGCTCAGCCTTATAAAATGGGAAATAAGTATTACATGTTTGAAGTTTATAAAGAGGAAGCAGATTATTAAAAAAAAGTATTTGCGTAGAAGGAAAGTTAAAATCTATAGAGATTAGGGAGAGGATGTGTGCATTCCATTCAGTAGGTTTAGGTTGCTGTTTTCTTTGGGTTTACATGATTCTCTATATTGTGGCATATAAGGTACAGTATCTTTAGTTGTCTATACCACTTGGTTGTAAACTGGTAACATACATACTCATTCCCAAATTTTTTTGAAATTCGAATGTTCTGTCAGATGATGAGGCCAGCCAGAGAGAGCGTCTTACAGAACAGCTTACACGCGGAGTTCTTGAATGTCTGGTGTGCTGTGATAGAGTCCGACAACATGACCCTGTGTGGAGTTGTACCAACTGTTACCATGTGCTGCATTTGAGATGTATTAAGAAGTGGGCTAAATCTTCAAAGGCAGGTAGGCATGTATTTATAATTATCCTTTCCACCTTACATTTTTGTTGATTGTTTTGTTTTAACTTCGAAGCAAATTATTTAGTGTTAGTTTTCACTAGCCTGTAGTACTGAATTATACAGGAATACATACAGTATATGATAGTTGACAAAGATGACTGATTGGCGGATGTCTTGTAGGATGATACATCAGCTTCTTTACTTGTTTGGTAATGTTATGGGTAGATAATATCACTATATCAGGGACATCTTACTGTTGCCACCTGTCCTCTCTAAAACTTAAAAAGTAAATTCATTTGTTACATGTTTGCTGTTTGAAGGTCA
>JGI24700J35501_10930005_pt1 | contig 10973 bp, 9 predicted proteins | sample TergutTh196P1_FD_35501 | JGI IMG/M metagenome (IMG submission 35501) | reverse complement strand
CCAAAACGTCCATTCTTAACGCCTCTTTGCTTAGCTGGTATTCGTTTATAAACTCTAAATATTCGGCGTATTCGTGAAATTCTAGCTTGTAGGCGGCGTGAAACGCATTGTGCCAATATATTTTGTCGTCTGTTTCGGCGGGTTCGGCGGTTTGTTTATTTTTATCTTCTTCCATTTACTCACTCTTTCTTTGTTATACTGCTGTTTGCTTGCGATGTCAAAAACCGCCCATTCAAACCATTTTTATTGTACAACACGCCGCTCCATTTGTCAATCTAAAATTTGCACAAATTGACACATCTCTAAACTTTTGATAACCTTAGCTTATAAAATTATTACATAAATATCCACAAAAGAAAGGAAATCCCAAAATGACACAAGGAATGGTTATCAAAAAAATACTTCCAATATTGATGAAACACCCAGTAAATAAAGCTGCACTATTTGGCAGTTACGCTAGAGAGGAGCAAACCGAAACATCAGACGTGGATTTAGTAGTCGATTTAGATTTGGAGCATTGCTTAAGCATCTTTGACCTCTACGACGAATTGGAAAAGGCTCTAAATAGAAAAATTGACATTATAACACTAGACACGCTACAAAGAGGTAATGCGATGAACACTCTCTTGAACAATATTAAAAATGATTTGAGGTGGTTTTATGAGGGCTGATGGTTTTGGCTTTTTACAACACATACATTGAAGATTGTGAAGATATTTTGGATATGGTTAATAGTGAGTAATTTATTTTCAAAAAATGTTGAAAGATTGAACATATAACAGATGCGTTAAAGCATTCAGCTAGTTAAAATGTTAGTCAGTATTTTACTGACTAACATTTTTTTACCTACCCCAACTTCCTCCCCAAAACCCCCCCACCAAAAAAATTTTTTATAAACTTTTCCACCAACCCCATCCCAACAACCGCCATTTTATCACATACAGCCGCATAAAAAAAATATTTTTTGTGCAAAATGCCAATAAAAAAATAAATTTCTTTAATTTTTACAAAAAAACTATAGAAAATCCATGTACATTTGTGACATACTGTTGTAACATGGTTGTAATGCAAAAAGTGCAAGGGAATTATGACCCGTATTAAGGGTTGAGTAAGTAAAGAGAGGTGTAGAAATGACAATTCCTAAATCTAAAGGCACTAACTTAAAGCGGCACACCCGCAATAGCTATATTTCGCGGCATTGGGCGCTTTATGCTATGCTGGCACTGCCAATAATTTATTTTTTCATTTTTAGCTACGTACCCATGGTAAACATTCTAATTGCGTTTACGCAAAACAACGTAATTTTACCAGTGTGGGAGGTTCCGTTTGTGGGCTGGGCTAACTTTCAACAGGCCTTTACCCTGCAGCCTTTTAGGGACGCTGTACGCAATACGCTAATGTTCAGTGCACTAGACCTTGTAATAGGGTTTCCTGCGCCGATTATTTTGGCTTTGCTACTAAACGAGCTAAGAATGCCGCTGTTCAAGAAGATAACGCAAACAATATCCTATATGCCGTTCTTTCTTTCTTGGATTATCGTTGGCGGACTTGCAACAAGGCTATTTTCCAATAATACGGGTGCTGTTAATAATCTTTTAACCTACATGGGTTTCTCTACTATTCCGTTTTTAACTTCTAACGTACATTGGGTATTTACAAACGTATTCGCCGCAATCTGGCGTTCGGTTGGCTGGAACACTATTATCTACCTAGCCGCAATAACTGCGGTAAACCCCGAACTATACGAAGCAGCTGACATGGACGGTGCATCTCGTCTGCGTAAAATGTGGCACGTTACCTTGCCTGGAATCCGCCCAGTTATAGTTATTCTGCTAGTGCTTACGCTTGGTGGAATTATGGGTGCCGATTTATCACGGTTCTTGGGTATGGAAAACTTGCTTGTTAGAACAGTTTCCGAAGTTATACCAACTTTCGTTTTCCGTTGGGGCTTGCAAAGTATGCAATTCTCACTGGCTGCCGCTATTGGTATCTTCCAGTCTATTATTGGAACGTTCCTATTGCTAGGCTCTAACTGGCTGGCTAAAAAACTTGGCGGTAACGGTTTCTGGTAATCGCTGACTACTGTACTTAATTTAACATAATGCTTACCGCTAACCGTTTTAGCGGTAAGCACACTAAAAAAGGAGGAACTTTTATGGATGGCAAGGCAAGAAAAACCGATGCGGGCGACGTTTGTATCATCATATTCATGCTGATTCTTATAGCACTGTGCATTTTGCCTATTATGAATGTTGTTGCTACATCGTTCTCTAGCCCTGGTGCGGTTATGCGCCAAGAAGTTACATTTTTACCTGTAGAATTTCAAACAGGCTCGTTTATGGACGTGCTAAACGATTCCCGCTTTATGCGTAGTATGGCGTGGACTGGTATTCTTACTGGTATTGTAGTAGTTGTCAACCTGTTTATGACAATACTCGCCGCTTATCCTCTTACCTACGATTCCCTTAAAGGGCGAAAAATTATCACTCTTTACATCGTTTTTACTATGCTCTTCAGTGCTGGTCTTATCCCCGCTTTTATTCTGTTTAGGGATTTGAACCTAATAAATAATCCGCTAGTTTTAATACTTCCGGGTATGATTAGCGTTTTTAATATGATTATTATGCGCAACTTCTTTATGGGTATCCCCGATAGCCTTAAAGAAAGTGCCGAAATGGACGGCGGTGGCCCGTTTACCGTGCTTATCAAAATATATTTACCGCTGTCAACCCCCGTTTTAGCTACTTTGGGCTTGTTTTACGCCGTTGGTCGCTGGAACGGTTTCCAAGACGCACTCTTCTTCCTACCTAGTGCCCCAGATTGGCACCCTATCCAGCTATTACTGTACAACATTCTACAAAACCTTACCGCAGTAGATGCAATGGATCCAGGCGCTTCTGCCGCACCTGGCTGGGGACAAACCGTGCAATCGGCAGCCATAGTTATCGCAATGATTCCGATATTGTGCGTGTATCCGTTTGTACAACGCTATTTTGTGCAAGGTGCAACATTAGGTGCCGTTAAAGGGTAATGTTATCGGCTAAATTTTAGCCACGTGTTAAGCAAAGGAGCAGAGATTTTTATGAAAAGAACAACCAAAATTTTCACTCTAGTTTTTTCTTTGTTACTATTAGGTATTGTAGCCGCTTGTGCTACAGATGATGCCGCAACAGCCCAAACAGGAGTAGGCACGGCAACCCAACCAGGTGCAACCGAAGCCGAAATAATTGATATGCGTTCCCGTGAGGGCTTGGACGAAAATATGCGGTTTATAGAGCCACGTACAATTAGCGTTGCTTTGTGGGATAGATCTCACGATAGAATACCCAACTTTAACGAAAGTTACTGGGCAGAATGGGTACAAGCACAAATTTTGCAAGACCACAACATCATAGTAGAATGGGTTCCCGTACCACGCTGGGACGAGGCAGAATTTCAATCAACTCTACTAGCCGCCGCCTCTGCACCCGATATTGGCTACACTTTTAACATGGGTATGCTAACAACGTTCTCGCAAATGGGCGGTATGCACGATCTCGCACCGCTACTAAACACTTACGGCGACCTTTTGCCCAATTTGTACGACCTTTTGGGTACTAACATCTACTGGAACATGGACCCCATAACGGGCGAATTGTTCTCTATTGCGGGAAGACTAATAGTTGACGGGCGTAATAATATGTTCGTTCGCGAAGATTGGCTAGATGCTCTCAATTTAGATATTCCCCGCACAGTAGAAGAGTTTGAAGAAATGCTGATTGCGTTTCGTGATAACGCCGAACTGCTACTAGGCGACGATGCCGCTAATATCATACCCTACCAAGTAGCCGCCGAAATTGGCTGGACGATAGACCCAATATTGTCGTCGTTTATTCCAAACTCGCTCACCGAGCGTGAATGGTTTAGATACAGCTTTGATATACGCCGCTTTACTGTGCCTGGCATAAAAGAGGGCGTGCGTGTTATTAACCGCTGGTATCACGAGGGCTTGCTGTGGGACGATTTTACCGTTTACGATATTAACCAAACCATGGCATCTGACCTTATTAGGTTGGGTTATGTCGGTGCTTTTGCTGGTAACTGGGATTTCCCGTTTAGGGCACAAGATGCACTAATTACCACAATGCGCGAAAACCAAGGGCCGCAAGCCAACTTTATTGCAATACCGCCGTTCCGCAATGACGAGGGCGTTTCTGTAAACCGTATGCCGAATCCTGTTGACAGGTTTATGTTCCTGCCTGTTACCAACACCGAACCGCTTGCATCGTTGCTATATCTGGATTGGATAAGCCGCCCAGATGTAATAGAATTTTTGGCGTTTGGTATTGAGGGCGTACATAGATATACTCACAGCGATGGTGCTATTGAAGTTTTGGGCGAAACCGACGATCACAGCTGGCCAGACCACCAATTTATACCCTCGTTGCGTAACTTTGACATTGCTATCACAATAAACGGTATACATTTGGGCGACCCTGTGCTAGATGCCCGTACGCTGGCGTTTGGCTACCCAGGCATATCCCCTGAGGCGATTATGTACTCACGGGCGGCTGGGCTGGATTTTGCATACTTCCCACGCAACGTTGTAACTCGCATACGCCCAACCGAAGAGGGAATGAGCGTTCCACTAGCCGACCAACGGGAAATTATGCTGGCACAGCTTATCTCCGTTGCCACGCCCGATACTTTTGATAGTATGTGGGATAATCTTTTCCAACAATACCTAAACCTCGGCGCACAAGCTATTATTAACGACCGTGATGCCGCTTGGGTTGAGGCGTTTGGCGACGTTGACAGAATGCCCGATTGATTAATGCAAACAATGCAAAACAAATGTAATTTGGTAAAATTTTTGGCAGTAACAGAGGGTTACACCTCTTGTAATATATTGCAAATACTGCAAATACAATGAAAAAAGGAGACTTTTAATGAAAAAAACATTTTTAATTTTGGCCTTTAGCTTATTAACGCTAGGCTTGGTAGCCGCTTGTGCTACAGACGATGGTCCTGCACCAGGACCCGCACCAGGCGCAGGTGCCGCAGCAGGAGATGCCGCCGCACCCGCAACAGGCGGCGATGATGCCGCAGCAACAGTATCTGGCAGAGATAGACTTGATGCCAACAGACGTTTCATTGAACCTGTAAGCCTTAACATAGCTTTATGGGATAGATCTTCCGAGCGTATTCCTAACTTTGCCGAAAGTTACTGGGCAGAGTGGGTACAAGCACAGGTTTTAGAAGATCACAACATAATAGTTAATTGGGTGCCCGTACCACGTTGGGACGAGCCAGAATTTCAGTCAACGTTGCTTGCCGCTGGCGAGGCACCAGACATTGGCTACACATTCAACAACGGCATGGTAACAACCTTTGCTGGCATGGGCGGTATGATTAACCTTTACCCACTATTGCAAGAATACGGCGATTTATTGCCAAATATGTATTCTTTGCTGGGTGCTAACGTTTATCACAACCTTAACCCCAACACTTTGGAACTGTGGAGCATTACAGGCCGCTTAATGCAAGATGGCCGTGTGCTTAACTTTATCCGCGAAGACTGGTTGAACACTTTAGGACTCGCTCCACCAAGCAACTTTACCGAGTTTGAAAATGCACTAAGAGCGTTCCGTGATAACGCCGACGTACTTTTGGGTGCTGATGCTGCTAACCTTATTCCGTTTATGGTAGACCATGACACGGGTTGGAGTATGCAAACTTTGGTAGAATCGTTTATCCCTAGCAATATTACCGAACGTGATTGGTTTGTTCTCGGGTTTGACGACAGACGTTTCCACCACCGTGATGCCTTTTTTGAGGCTGCTAGAATTTTCAACGGCTGGTTTGACGAAGGTTTAATTTGGCAAGATTTCGTGTTGCACCCCGCTGGCGACCCAATGGGCGGCGACCAAGTTCGCTTAGGCCGTGTTGGTGCTATAGTTGCAAACTGGGATTTACCATTTAGAGCCGCTGATGCTTGGATTACCGAAATGCAAATAAACGTTGGCCCAGAGGCTAACTTTATCGTAGTAAATCCGTTCCACAACGATCAAGGCAACGTGCAAATGTTCTTCCCTAACGCTACAGATAGATTCTTATTCTTCCCAACAACTAACCCAGATCCACTTGCATCCCTTATCTATCTTGACTGGATAAGCAGACTTGATGTAATTGAATTTTTGGCATTTGGTGTTGAGGGTGTTCACAGATATACTCATCCAAACGGTGCTATTGAAGTTTTAGGCGAAACAGACGACCACAGCTGGCCAGACCACCAATTTATACCATCGTTGCGTAACTTTGACATAGCTATCACAATCAATGGCGTAAACTTGGGCGATCCTTACCTTGATGCTGCTACTTTATCGCTGGGCTACCCAGGAATAGAGCCAGCCGCTATTATGGCTGCCCGTGCCGCTGGTTTGGACAACGCACGTTGGCACAGACAAGTGCAAACTCGTGTAATCGACTCGCAAGAGGGCATGAGCACGCCACTTAACAGCCAAAGAGATGTTATTTTGCACACAGTTATCGCCAACACATCTCCTGCCGACTTTGAGGCTACTTTTAACGCAATGTACCAAAACTACCTTGCAATGGGCGCACAAGCCATTATAAATGAGCGTGAGCAAGCCTGGATTGAGGAGTTTGGCGATGTTAGCACAATGCCTTAATGGGTACGCATAAAATAGGATATTTAACACGATAATAAAATTTAATAAAAAAGCCCCCTGCCTTTTGGCGGGGGGTTTTTTGGCATTGTGGGGGGAATGGGTGTCCGTTTGCCCCCAAGCAACGGGGGGCGTTTTCCCGTTCCGATTTAGCCTAAATGTATGCAGGTTGGCGGTCGCCCCTACGACCCCCCAAAAATTTTACAAAAAATTTTTGGAGCGATTTGCTGAATATTATGTTATAATCGTTGAAAGACAAGTTAGCATTAAAAGGAGTGATTTTTATGGGCAAACCAACCAAGCCCAATGTAATTGTGATTATGACGGACGATCAGGGATATGGCGATTTATCTTGCATGGGCAGCAAGGATTTTGTAACGCCGCATATCGACAGCTTGGCAGAGCAGGGTGCGAGGTTTTCTTGTATGTATGCGGCAAGCCCAGTGTGTTCGCCGTCTAGGGCGGCGTTGCTAACGGGCAAATATCCTGGCAATGCGGGAGTGCGTAGTATTTTAGCGGGGCATCGCCGTGCATCGGGTTTGTTGCCGCAAAATCCTACGCTGGCGGCGGCGTTAAAACCGCTGGGCTACAAAACGGCTCATATTGGCAAATGGCATTTAGGGCTAAAACCCGAAAGCCGCCCAACGCAAAACGGTTTTGATTATTTTTACGGCTTTTTGGCTGGCTGCATAGATTATTATTCTCATATTTTTTATTGGGGCATGAGCGACGGAAAAACCAATCCAACCCACGATTTATGGGAAAACGACCAAGAAATATATGCGAACGGCGAATATTTTACAGAGTTAATTTCGCGAAAAGCGGTTGACTATATTCAGGCACAAACCGAGCCTTTTATGCTATATTTGGGGTACAATGCACCGCATTATCCCATGCACGCACCGCAAAAATACACCGATAGATTTTCGCATTTGCCCTGGGATAAGCAGATTATGTGTGCAATGATTAGTGCCGTTGACGACGGCGTGGGCGATATAGTGGCGGCTCTAAAGCGAAAGGGCATTTTTGAAAACACGATAATTTATTATCAAAGCGACAACGGCCCAAGCCGAGAAAGTCGCAATTTTTTGGACGGCACAACCGATGCGTATTATGGCGGCTCGGCGGGTGGCTTTAAGGGGCATAAATTCAGCCTTTTTGAGGGCGGAATAAGAGTGCCAGCGATAATCAGCTGGCAGAACGGTATTCCCAAGGGGCAAGTTATAAACGAGCCACTTCATGCGATGGATATTTTTCCGACAATTTTGGCGGCGGTGGGCGGAAATATTGCGGAATATCAGCTAGACGGCTTGGATATAACAAAAGTGCTTACCCAGCAGGGAAAATCGCCGCACGATACGCTATTTTGGGAAATGGATAACCAAACGGCAGTACGGCGGGGCGATTACAAACTTGTGCTAAACGGTCAGCTAGTAGAGGGCGAACCACCACAAGACCCAGTATTTTTAAGCAACCTATCCAACGACCCTGCGGAGACTACTAATCTGGTGCAATCCCAGCCAGAGTTGGCGGAAGAATTAACGGTTGTTGCTCAACAGTGGCGGCAAAATTTAGAGATTGGTTGGCGGAAAGGTTATGCTGGGCATTATGGGTTGGCTTGAATGGTGGGCTGTGGTTATTGGACGGTGTGGTATCAATGATGTTAAGGAACGAATAGAAACAGTTGAGTTTTACGATATGTTCGACCAACAATTAATGCCAAATTGATGCCATTTTTTCCAAGCGGCAAAGGACGAGGGAATTAACCGTGTTATTTCAAATTGCTTTTAGGTTGCTTGTCCATAAGATAACCCTCGCTATCGTAAAACCTTTCCATTTCATCAAGCAAACCTGACAAAAAAATATACGTCTGTTCTTTTATCTCAACTAAATCCGCCAAAGTGTACTCTCGTCCACATTCTACAAAAGATAAATTGCCATGAGCAAGCCCGTTTCTTTTGACCCGAACATCTTCTAACCGTTTCCCGCATTTGCAAGCTTTATCGGGCTTATAATCAATGCCATGATCATCGCAGATCTTAAAAATTCTGCCTGCATCGAGATTACCGCTAATCGGCAAGGCATCACGGCTCAATTCTATTTCTTCGCATAGCATTATTGAGCGTGCAATTTCCATGGCTTTGCTTTTATAGGATTTATAGCTTGCATCTGGCTGGCGGTAGACCTGCCCAAATTTATATGAAAACCAAATATCTTGAAATTCTTCCCGAACGGTTGAATATGTAGCACCAGTATTTTTTACCTTGTCATAAATTTCTTGCATACCGTTTACCACAGTCGACTCGACAAGGTTATAAATCATTAATAATGCGTTAGATTTCGATATTTTGAGAAAAGTGTCATGTTTATATTTTGCCATTTGACCACTTGAAATATCTTCAATAATCTCTGTGTCCAGCTGATCGAGGGCATCATAATAAAAATTAATTTCCGCTATACGCTCATTATAGATGTTGCGAGTAAATTTCATTAACGCTCCTCCCCGTATAATAGCATATTTTTAACGTATTCTAATCTGCTAACTATCCTGTTTTTACTGTTGCTTGCATAGGTTATGGTGTGAAATTTGAAACGTTCACCCTCTGGGGAGGCAATATCCGTCCAATTTGTTGCTATTGCTGGAATTAAATCTGCCTTTTCACGTAATGCCAACGCAACTCCCACGGATATGGCTTCAAATCCAGCACGGGGAACAAATTTTCCAGTTGCATTGCGCCTAAACCCCTTTGGGAAATATTTTTCAACAAAATTTAGCATTGCGTCAAATTCAGTCTCAAAAGCATTTCTGTCGAATTCATTTTTATGGCTTTCAACAAAATTATCAAGAAAATCAGCCACTTCATGCTCAAACGCTTGATAATTATTTACGTAAGCAAAGAAACGAGTTATTAGCTCAATGTCTTCAAAGCGTTTTTTATTATTCTCGCTTATTGGGCATAGCTTTCTAAACAAGGGTTTTTCTGCACATATTTTCATAAAATCCATAAATTTGCCTGCATATGCTCCACGGCGAGTTTCTGTTGTATTCAACGGCATTGCAGATGTATTAATACGATTAAAAATTTCTTGTCTTACGTCAAGTGATGTCCCTTCTTCCAAAGCGATGACACGTAAAGTCGTTGTGTTAAATTTCCGCTGAATAGGCGGAGGAAGTTGGTTGAACGTAAGTCCGTTTAGTTCGGTAAGTTTTTTCAAATTCGACAATACTAAGTCGTTACTCAAAAATTTTTCAAGTGTAGAAGTGCGTTGAGCCCCATCTACAATGTCGCATCTCCCATCGTCATTCTCCGAAAAGAACATAAATGGAATTGGATACCCCAAAAGTATAGACTCTATAAATTGGCATTTACGCTGGTTGTCCCAAACGAATTGTCGCTGGTAATCGTAATTAATGAAAAATTCTTCTGCCTTGAATTTTGCCACCAAAAAATCAATGGCATAATCTCGGGTATTATAGTCCACTTCACGGCGCAGATTTTTAATTTGGTTGAATATATTTTCGTTTTTATCGGCTGTATTTTCATAAATTTCGTTATTATTTTTCATGATTTACCTCTGCTATCTATAAGAAATTCCGGATTTTTTATGCTTGATGTGTTTATTATAGCATATTGTGAAAAAATTGGCAAAAAAATTTTTTGACAAAAAAATTAGACGAGGCATCAAAGATTATGCCGTTTCCAATACGACTATCACAAACAAAAAATGACAAACATCCCAAACCTCAGCAAAATCATATAACTTTTCCCCAAAAATTCCAAACTTTCCCCCAAAAAATAGCGTATAATAAAAATAAAAAAATTTTGGAGGTTAAAATGGAAAACCACGAAAATCACGAAAATCACGAAAATTACATCGAATATCCCCTACAAGACGGCTATATCAATCGTTTTGCGATAACCGAAATCACAGCCGAACCTCGCCGTTTCAAAAAAATGCCGCTCGCTGGCAAGGTAAACGAATGGCTTAAAAAAGGCTTTTCTATTCACGAGAACCCTTGCCGCAAAGAAATGCTTGCTGAACGTTTGGGAATCGCTCCGCCGTCGCCAGCTGAAAATGTCAACTACAAGCTATATTTTCCATTCGGCAACATTGGCGTTGAGCAATCCGCTTTTTATTACGTTCCAACCTATTTGCGCCGCTACGGAAAAGCCACTTTGCACAGCAAAATAGCGGCTCGCAAGCAGTTTCAACTGGAAACTTGCGGTGCGGCGACAATTTGGCTAAATGGCAAGCTAATTGTTGATTTTACGCCGTTTACTCGCAATATGGTAAAATCCACGC
>JGI24700J35501_10930006_pt1 | contig 10975 bp, 12 predicted proteins | sample TergutTh196P1_FD_35501 | JGI IMG/M metagenome (IMG submission 35501) | reverse complement strand
CCCGCTGGGGGCCAGCCCCCAGCCCCCCGCCACTTTGAAAAGTGGACAAACTTTAAATTTTTTTATTTGCTATTTTCCTACGCAAAATTCACTAAATATTTTGTCTAGCACATCGTCTTCTACTGTTTCGCCGATTATTTTGCCCAAAGAGTTGTAGGCTTCGGTCAAATTTATCGAGACTATATCTTCGGTGGAATCGTTTTCGATGTCGCTCAACGCCATCTCCAAGTGCTTTATAGCCTTATTGAGAGAAAAAGCCTCTTCGGCATTGGTAATAATATCCGAATCTGCAGATAATACGCCACCGAAAAACATTTCACATATCAATTTATAGAGTGTATCCAAGCCTGTTCTGTCTTTGGCTGAAATAAAGACGGCGGGGGCTGTGCCCTTTAGTTTTGATAAATCCGTCTCAGCATAGCCCGTGCTTAAATCGCTCTTGTTTACCACGACTATCTTTCTAACTGCCAAGAGCTCGGCGACGGCAAAATCTTCGTCTGTGATAGCGGCTGAGCCGTCCACTATATGTAGGGCTAGTTCTGCATATTTCGCATTTTCAATCGAGCGTTCAATGCCTATTTGCTCCACTTCGCTGATGTCGCCAATGGCTCGTATGCCCGCCGTATCGGTTAGCAAAAGCGGTATTTCGCCCCCTTCTACGGGTAGAATAAGCAGTTCAGTTATAGTGTCTCTTGTTGTGCCTGGCACATCTGTAACGATACTTCGGTTTTCTTGCAAAAGGGTATTCATAAGGGAAGATTTGCCGACGTTAGGTTTGCCTACAATGGCGGTAGGGATACCGTTGTTTATGTATTTTCCTGTCTTTGCTGTGGTGCTAAGCTGTCTAAGTTTTGCTAGCAGCAGTTGCCCCTCTTCGTGTATTGTCTGTAGATTCATCGTCTCTTCTTCGTGTTCTGGGTAATCTATCGACAGCTCCACATTGGCAAGCCATTGTAAAACCTTGTCCCTAGCCTCTTTAATACTATCGGAGAGTCCGCCCGACAATTTTCTCAGGCTCGCCCGTCGTAATGTATCGGTTTTGGCATTAATCAAGTCCATAACAGCCCTTGCCTGACTTAAATCAATGCGTCCATTCAAAAATGCCCGTTTTGTAAATTCGCCTGGTTGGGCTGGCTCTGCACCGTTCTTATATAGCAGGTTCAATACTGCCATTGTCGTATTTATGCCGCCATGACAATATATTTCTACAGTATCCTCTCTTGTGTAGGTGTTGGGAGCTTTCATAAAAACAGCCATTACTTCGTCAATTTTATTATCGTCCATATCAAAAACTACGCCATACCGTAAAAAATGTGTTTCATTCGCTTTTTTACCGTATGGCGTAAAAATCTTTTCTAAAATCGATTCCGCCAATGTACCCGACATTCTTATAACAGAAAGGGCTCCAACACCAACGGGAGTCGCAACAGCGGCTATTGTATTATTTTCCATAGTTTAAAACCTTGAGGCTCTGCCCCTTGACCTGGCACAAGACCGTCTTGCCGCTGGGGGCGTGTCCCCAGTCCCGCACTTTTTAAATTTTAACTTGTTTGTTATCCTTTTTTAGGGGCGATAACCACGTTGCGATAGGGTTCGTTGCCATCGCTATATGTTTTTACTCCTGTATCTCGCTGTAGCATCGTATGTATTATGTGGCGTTCGTGCCGATTCATAGGCTCTAGGACTACGGGTTCGTTGGTGGTACGCACCTTTCTAGCCAAGCTAAGGGCAAGGGCTTCTAGAGTTTCGCGTCTTCGTTTGCGGTAATTTTCGGTATCTAAGATAACGCTGAACTCTGGAGTGCCGCAACGATTTACGACTAAATTTGTTATATATTGGAGTGCATCCAAAGTTTGCCCTCGTTTGCCTATTATTATACCCATATTTTGACCAGCCAAATCCACGTACAGATAATTTTCTTTCTTGTTAATCGATATTTGTACGCTAAGTCCCATAGCCTCAAATACTTCCTGTAAAAATTTGCTTACCACGTCCTCGGAACCTTTTATTGGAGTTACCGACACTCGGGCAGGCCTATTGCCTATTAACCCCAAAAATCCTTTGTTGCCTGGGTCTATTACTTTTATTTCGGCTCGTTCTCTGGGTATATCTAAAATTCTAAGTGCATCAGATATTGCATCTTCTACTGTTTTTCCAACTCTTTCAACGGTTTCCAAAAAAACATCCCTCCTGTTTGAAATACAAATTATGTACTGTTTGGCAATGCGGTATTAGTCAGTGGCTTTTTGCTTATCAGCAGCTGCTGTACCGCTTGATATAGGGAGCTTGTAATCCAAAATATACCAACTCCAGCAGGTAATCCAATCGTCATAGCACCCATAATAATGGGCATGAAAATCATCATTATTCGTTGCTGTTGTCGCATTCTTTCATCGGTTACAACGGAGTATTTCATGGCTATATATGAGGTTAGAAGAGCACTAGCGATAGCTAAAATTGGTATTAATATCCCTGGCCAACCTATGCCCGTAGATTCGGTTAGAACCATACCGAAGAAGGTTTGTATCGCTGTAATTTGACCATAAAGCTCGGTAAAGTAGGGCAAATGTTCGACTGGTATGTTTGCAAAGAGAGTATTCCATTCTACTGGGCTAAAAGCATCCAGTATTCTGTTTACATCGGGTATGTAAGAAAGATCTAAGCTACCTGCATCTAGCATACCTTGCGGTGCAAGCGGCACTGCCAATTCGTTCATAATTAGTACATAGTCATTCCAAGGCATTATCTCACGTCCACTTAAGCCTTGAGAAATTTGTGAAAATAAAGCACCCAACTGCGTAACATAGCGATAGGATTGTCGCATAATAAAACTTAATCCGATAAACAATGGCATTTGCACAAGTAGCGGCAGACAGCCGCCCAAGGGGTTTACTTTGTTGTCGGAATAGAGTTTTTGTATTTCAGCGTTCATTTGCTGTTGGGTCTTTTGGTCTTTTTTCCCCGTATATTTGTTGCGAATTTTGTTGACCTCTGGGGTAAGGCGTTGCATTTCCATCATTGATTTATGCTGCTTTATGGCTAGCGGCAACATAAGCGTACGTACTATTATTGTCAGTAAGATTATGGACAGTCCAAGTGAGTGATAGAGCGTAAAGTTGCTTACAATGTTAAAGATAACATCGACTATGATACCAAATACATTGGCAATAGGTCCGATAATCATTCCGGGTTCATTTTGTATGACGTTCTGTCCGCCAAAAAAAGCGAGTGTAGTCAATTTTTTTCCTCCTTTTCGCATACATCTTAACGTATGCTCGGGCTAGCAATTCTCATTCTTCTACTAAGGCACTGGGTCGTAGCCGCTTTTACAAAGCGGATTACAACGCAAAAGTCGATATAAACCCAAGATAAGCCCTTTAAAAAGCCCATGCTTTACCAAAGCCATGTACATATACTCCGAGCAGGTAGGATAGAACCGACATCTCTCGCCTAGCAAGGGGGATATAAAGCGTTTATAGCAACGTAGCAAAAACAATAATATTCTCGTCATAAAAACATCGTCCTAAATAGTTATTCGTTGTTTATTGAACAGGGTAAGCAAGGATTGACCAATATGTACGAACTGGGAATCTGCCGCCGCAGGCCGTGCAACAAGTACCAAGTCATAACCTGGAGCTATGTGGGACTCCATTAGGCGTATCTGCTCTTTAATCAAGCGGCGGATACGATTACGGACTACTGCCTTACCCACTTTACGGCTTATGGATATACCAAGCCGACATTCAGGCAGATTATTCCGCATAACATATAGAACCAACAGGCGATCGGCTACTGACCGCCTGTGATTATACACTTGATCAAAATCTTTAAAACTTTTTAACGATTTCATTTTTCTACGCACTAAGGGCATACCGCCCTTTTAATCGCCGTCTACGCAAAACACTACGGCCGCCTTTTGTACGCATCCTTTTTCTAAATCCATGCTCCCTACTACGTTGCCGTTTTTTGGGCTGATATGTTCGTTTCATAAAATTTCACCTCACATTTAGTTACGTCTAAAACCGTGGGGCTCTGCCCCACACCCCGCTGGGCTCTGCCCAGACCCGCAAGGGGCTCTGCCCCTTGACCTGGCACAAGACCGTCTTGCCGCTGGGGGCGCGCCCCCAGACCCGCTCGTTTTTGTTTTTCACGTTGTTTTCGAATGAAACGGCTGCGGGAGGGAGTAGTTTTAGGACGGTTTATTGTTTGAAAAAGGGATTTTAACGCTTTTTTAGAGTGGTTACTCTGTAATTTTTTGAGCGTTTACCTTTACGGCGGGTCCCATGGTGCAAGTAAGGACTACACTCCGCATATATGTGCCTTTAGCGGCAGCGGGTTTTGCTTTGATGATTGCACCCATAAGCGTACCGAAGTTTTCCTTGAGTTTTTCAGGCCCGAAGGATACTTTGCCAATGGGTACGTGGATAATGTTTGTTTTATCCAAGCGGTATTCAATTTTACCCGCTTTGATGTCTGTAACAGCCTTTGCTACGTCCATCGTAACCGTGCCAGCTTTTGGATTGGGCATAAGACCCTTTGGCCCGAGTATGCGTCCAATACGCCCAACAACGCCCATCATATCAGGAGTTGCGACAACCACATCAAACTCAAACCAATTTTCGTTCTGTATCTTTGTTATCAATTCTTCAGCACCGACAAATTCAGCCCCTGCTTGTTCCGCCTCGGTGGCTTTTTCGCCCTTGGCAAATACCAGCACACGGACTTTTTTGCCCGTTCCGTGAGGAAGAACAACCGCACCACGCACCTGTTGATCGGCGTGTCGAGAGTCTACGCCCAATTTTACATGAGCCTCAACTGTCTCATCGAAATTCGCCACCGTTGTTTGTATGACCAAGTTTACTGCATCCACGGTATCATATAGCATTGTCTTATCGACAAGCTGTGCCTTTTCCCTGTATTTTTTGCCCATTTTAGCCATCTTTTAAGCCTCCTTAACTACTATGCCCATGCTGCGGGCAGTTCCAGAAATAATACTTATAGCGGCTTCTATAGAAGCGGCGTTAAGGTCGGGCATTTTTGTTTCGGCTATTTTTTTAACTTCGTCAACGGTTATTGTGGCTACCTTATCTTTTTGTGGTACAGCCGAGCCAGACTCTATATTACAAGCCTTTTTTAGCAAAACTGCCGCTGGGGGTGTTTTTGTTATAAACGAATAGCTCTTGTCCTGAAAAATCGTTATAACTACTGGTATAACAAGCCCTGCCTGTGATTGGGTGCGTTCATTGAACTCTTTGCAAAAGCCCATAATATTCAGGCCATGCTGACCCAGGGCTGGGCCTACTGGTGGTGCTGGCGTTGCTTTCCCAGCATCAATTTGCAGTTTCACGTAACCTGCTATTTTCTTTGCCATACTATTTTCTCCTCTCGTGGTTCAAACGAGCTACTTAAAACCTTGGGGCTCTGCCCCAAACCTGGCACAAGACCGTCTTGCCGCTGGGGGCGTGCCCCCAGACCCGCACTTTTGTATTGTTTTTGGGGCAAGCGTTGCTTTTGGGTTGGGTTGTTTCAGCTTATTTTATGCTCTCCCACTTCAACTATAACTCTAAATTTTTTGTAGCATATCAAAACTCAATTCCGTGGTAGTGTCGCGCCCAAAAAAGGACAGTTGAATCTTTACCTGTTGCTTATGTGCTATGACTTCCTCCACGACACCGATAGAATTCGTAAATACGCCGGCAATAACCTTTACCGCCTGACCTGGCACTAAATCGTAGGTTATCACATTGCCCTCCAAGCCCATGTTGACTATTTCGGCATCTGTGAGCGGTATGGGTTTTGAGCCAGGTCCTACAAAACTGGTTACGCCGCGGGTGTTGCGGACCACATACCAGGTATCGTCATTCATTACCATTTTTATAAGTACGTAGCCAGGCAATTTTTTGCGTTCGACCTCTCTTTGTTCGCCGTTTTTGTTTTCACGTACCATCTGCATCGGCACTTCAACTTTCTCAATCAAATCGTGCATCTTGCGATTTTCTACGATTTTTTCAATGTTCGTCCGAACTTTCTGTTCGTAGCCAGAATAGGTATGTACCACGTACCATTTGGCCTCTTCTATAATGTTATCCATATCAACTCACTAGGGAGATAAAGTTCGTGAACAATATCGCCAAAATACCATCGGCTATGGAGATATAAATACCAAACATTGCCGATATAATGACCACGGTTATCGTTTTGCGTATTAGCTCTGGTCTGCCAGGCCAAACTATTTTAGCAAATTCGCCGCGATACGTTGTGTAAATTTTCCTTATTTTGCCCATTTTATCATCCGTCCTTCTGTGCAAAACAGCGTTTTGCTATCTTTTTACTTCGTTTCTCTATGGCTTGTGTGTTTGTTGCAAAATCTGCAATATTTCTTAATCTCCATACGATCGGGATGATTTTTCTTTTCCTTTGTCGAATTGTAGTTACGTTGTTTGCAGTCGTTGCACGCAAATGTTATTTTTGAACGCATAGCCGCCTCCTCACTTCTATAGTTCTTACCTAAAAAAGCCTAATTTCTTAGGACAAAGACAATTATATCAACCAAAAAAACTTTTGTCAAACTTTTTTACAAAAAATAATTTTCACAAACCAAAAACCGTGGGGCTCTTCCCCTTGACCCCGCCACTTTGAAAAGTGGACAAACTTTAAATTTGGTTTGGGTTTGACGGGGAATATTGGAGGATGGTCGCTTGATTAACTCATACGCTCAAATTTTCGGTATTTCGTAGGAGCCTACATCCTCCCCAACTGCCCCAAAACCAACTCCAACATCCCGCTAAACTTCTCCCTCTTCTCCCGCTCCTCAGCAATCAACTGTGGCGGGGCTTTCTTAACAAACCCCTCATTCGCCAACTTCCCATCTATCCTTGCCAGCTCCGACTCCAACCTCTTCTGCTCTTTCAACAACCGAGCCTTCTCCGCCGCCAAATCAACCAAATCTTCCAACGGCAAAAACAACGTAACCCCCTGCACAACCACGGGAATCGCCGTATCTGCCACACCTTCCGAATTCTGCCGAAAACTCACGTCCTCCGCACCCGCTAGGAAATCGAAAAAATCCCGCCCGAACGCCGCCTGCTTTTCTTCCGTTTCACATACCGCTATTATTTTGACTTTTTTCGACAATGGCACATTTTTTTCAGCCCGTACGTTGCGTATCGCCTTTATCGCCTCTTTTACGACCTCAATATCCTTTGCCTCCCGCTCAAAATCGAACTCCGCAACGACAGCCGCCCAATTTTCAATCATTATCGACTCCCGCTCCGTGTTCAATTTCAGGAAAATCGTCTCCGTGATAAACGGTGCAAACGGGTGCAGCAATTTCAAAGCCGAATTCAGCACGTATTTTAACGTCCACAACGCCGCCGTATCCTTGTTTTTGTACAATCTCGGCTTGACCATTTCCACGTACCAATCGCAAAATTCGTACCAAAAGAAGTCGATTATCTCCTGCACGGCAAGTCCCAGCTCGTAAACCTCGATTTTCTCCGTAACTTCGGCAATCGCACGGTTCAGCCGCCACAAAATCCACTTATCCTCAATCGCCAAATTTTCCGCCTGTTCGGGCATTTTTCCGCCCATTCCGCCCTCTTCAAATTGCATGAGCAAAAATCGGGACGCATTCCAGACCTTATTCAAAAAATTCCGCATCGGCTCTAACCGCTCTTCGGAAAAACGTATGTCCGAATCTATCGCATTTCCAAACACCAACATCAGCCGCAACGTGTCCGCACCGTATTTCGCAATCATATCCAGCGGCTCGACACCGTTTCCGAGTGATTTCGACATTTTTCGACCGTGTTCATCCAAGACTTTCCCGTGGATAATAACGTCCCTAAACGGCTTTTTCCCCATGAAATGATAGCCTGAAAAGACCATTCGCACCACCCAAAAGAAGATGATTTCGTCCGCCGTAACCAGCACATTTGTCGGATAAAAATAATCCAGCTCCTCCGTCTTGGCAGGCCAGCCCAGGGTCGAAAACGGCCACAGAGCCGAGCTAAACCACGTATCCAGCGTGTCCTCGTCCTGTAAAAAGCGTTCACTTCGGCATTTCGGGCAAATATCGGGCATTTCCCGAGCCACAACCGTATGCCGACAGCTTTGACAATAATACGCAGGAATCCGATGACCCCACCACAACTGCCGACTTATGCACCAATCCTTGATATTATTCAGCCAATGCAGATAAACTTTCCCGTATTGCTCCCGATTAAAGGTAACTTCGCCCGATTTATACGCCTCAATCGCAGGTTCTGCCAGCTCTTTCATGCGGACGAACCATTGCAATTTAATCAGCGGCTCAACCACCGTGCCGCACCGATCGTGCACACCCAAGCTATTCTGAATTTTCTCGCTTTTTATCAGCCACCCACGCTCGTCCATCTCCCGCACAGTCCGCTCCCGTGCCGCCGCCAAAGTCAAGCCCTCATAAGGCTCTGTCCCAGGAATCGGCGTAGCAAAGGCGTTTAACGTGCCGTCGTCGTTCAAGGCGTTGATGCTGGGCAATCCGTGCCGCCAGCCCACTTCGAAATCGTTCGGGGCGTGGGCTGGCGTGATTTTCAACGCACCCGTCCCAAAATCCTTTTCAACGTGTTCGTCCGCAATGATGGGAATCGCCCTGTCTCCAAACGGGACTTTGACCATTTTCCCGACCAAGCCCTTATACCGCTCGTCCTCGGGATTAACGGCAATCGCCGTGTCGCCGAACATCGTCTCAGGCCTTGTCGTTGCAAACGAAATAAACCCGCCGCCCTCGACAAGCTCATATTTCAGGTAATACAGCACACTTTCCGCATCTTTATGCACAACTTCCGCATCAGAAATGGTCGTGCGGCAATGCGTGCACCAATTTATCAGCTTTTCGCCCCGATAAATTTTGCCCTCATCATAAAGTCGAACAAAGACCTCCAAAACCGCCTCGGAAAGCCCTTCGTCCATGGTAAACCGTTCCCGTTCCCAATCGCAGCTCGAGCCCAGCCGTTTCAGCTGCCGAACAATCGTGCCGCCGTATTCCTCTTTCCATTTCCAGACCCGTTTCAGGAACGCTTCACGCCCAATTTCCGCCTTAGTCAGCCCATCTTCCGCTAATTTTTCAATAACTTTAACTTCGGTAGCAATCGCCGCATGGTCAGTTCCAGGTTGCCAAAGCACCTCAAAGCCCTGCATTCTCTTCATTCTAACAATAACATCCTGCACCGTATTATTCAGCGCATGGCCCATATGCAAAACGCCCGTAATATTGGGCGGCGGAATCACAACAGAAAAAGCCTTTTTCGCCCAATCAACTTTCGCCCGAAAATAACCCTTTTCCAGCCACTCCTCAAACATTTCAACTTCCAAACCAGCATCATAATTCTTCTCCAACAAAAAAACCCCTCCTTCTACTAAAAAGATCAAAACCTTGGGGCTCTGCCCCAAACCCCGCAAGGGGGCAAGCCCCCTTGACCCCCATCGTTCGCTCTTGTTGTTATCGTGGATTCCCGTCAATCACTCCAAATTTTTCGGGGTTATTTCCTCGCCTTTTTCCAATAGCTATAAATTTGTAGTGGTGTATTGGAAAGCCACGAGCCAAGTAGAACGAAAGTTGGGGGTCAAGGGGGCTTGTCCCCTTGCGGGGGTGTGGGGGCAGAGCCCCCACGGTCTTAGTCGCCTGAGAGAGCTTTTAGTTTGTAGTATTCGTGTAGAATTTGTTGGTCTTTGTTGTTTGAGAGAGCGAAAGTTGCCCAGTGAGTGGCTAAGCCGATGAACCAGCCGCCCATTATTATTACGAAAACGAATGAAATGTTTAGCCAAATTACGAACATGAAGAGAAAGAGTGGGATGGAGGCGAAGTAGGAGACAGTATGTACTATTATTTCGTGTCGTGCCTCTATGCGTTTTTTGGCTAGTTTCATGAGCTCTTCGTCCCGTGCGGCGGTGGAAATTGTTAAGTCTTCGGGTTCGATTATTATCGGTTCGCCGTGGGGCTCGTCGGTTAGAACGCCGTCGTTGTTGTATGTTGCCATGATTTTTTTCCTCTCTAATTGGTGAGTGCTTTAATTTTTAGACTTTACGGTAAAATTGCCCTGCTGAGTCTTGATTGTTGTGTCGGTTAGGGCTACGTCGTTGATACATTCGTTGATTTTCCACGTGTAAAAGGCGATTAGCGAGATGTAGATGGCTTTTATGTTAAATATCGCCTGTTCGGATATGTTCTGCCTAAACTCGAACGTGGTCTTGGAATGGCGTGGGTAGAGTTTGATGTCCACGATTGGCAAATATTTGCCGTTTTTTAGCTTGACGCTCACGTGGTCTTTTGTGAACTTGTAACCCTGATAGATGAGCTCTTTGTCCAAATAAAAACCCGTGTCCGAGCCGTATAGCGTGTTGAAATCCTTGAACATATTGGTGTAGATTTTGCCGTCAAAGCTGAATGTGGTTGTGTCCACCGTGGTAAGGTCGAATTGCACCTCACGGGATAGGTTTATGCGTTCTTTCCCTCGGGGTACATAATTATTTACCTGACCAAAATCCCTCTTGTAGGACTGATAGAGCAAGTATCCTACCAAAATCAGAAACGCTAGAAAAAACATTGTCATCGACATTTGAAGCCTCCTTTGTTTAGCTTTGGGGGTTGGGCTATCGCCGCCTCCCCTGATATAATATATACGTAATGGGTGTTGAAAAGTCTATTTCAACATTAAACAGCATTGTAACACAACGACACGATGTTGTCAAGTGGCATTTTTAGTTGCCGTAAAAAGTAGTATTTTTCAAAAAAATTTGACAACCATCCGCACATATGATACAGTTAAATTGCCCTCAGACGAAGGGCAAAATAAAAGATGAGCTTACAGACGTACGCTCGAAAGGAGAACAAAATGTTAGAAAAACGCAAGAACATGGTTGCTGTTGTACTGGCAACGGTTTTGATGCTGGGCAGTCTGACGACATTTGCTCTCGATAATGGGGCAGCCCCCCCCCC
>JGI24700J35501_10930007_pt1 | contig 10979 bp, 7 predicted proteins | sample TergutTh196P1_FD_35501 | JGI IMG/M metagenome (IMG submission 35501) | reverse complement strand
TGCGGTGGACACAACCAAATCTACCAAGACCAATTAAGGTGAATCTCTTCTTCCCCATTGTCTACATCATCGCCAGTCTGTTTGTGACAGTTGTGCCGATGATAGCAAGCCCTGTGGAGACAGGCAAGTTTCTCTCATACCTGGTCTTCTGGCAATACACTTCATTAATTAGATGGTTCTTGGTTTATTGAACAAAGCTGTGTTAAGTGCCTAAGTTAGGTGGTATTGACTGAGTGGATGATTTTTAAGAGGATGTGGAAGGAAGCAGCCTCTGCATATTTGAGATACTGTTGTGGATCTAAGAATAGCAACACAGAATCTTTGTATACATAACTATGCTGTGGGATTTGAACTCAGGATCTGCAAAATACAAACAGTAATGCTCAGTATTCAAACAAAATGTTACATATATGGCTGACAGGTTCGTTTAGCTGTGTTTACATTAGTTTACAATTTTATAGCCTCTTGTATTGCAGTCCTATACAATTTACTTCTCCAAATTTTCTGAATCTCAAAAGTAGTGTGCTATAATCACAGCAGTCACAACACAACAGAATACTGACACAGAACTAGTCAGAGTACATAGTGTCACACAAACTGCCACATGATACAGTTGTTGCACTTCTTCTTCTTCAATTGGCACTGCAGCCCACTGTGGGCTTTGGCCTGTCGAACAATATCCTTCCATTTTTCCCTGTCTATCACCAACTCTCTCCATCTTCTCACTCCCAGCACTTGAAAATCTCATTCTACTTCCTCTTTCCATCCTTTCCTGTGTCTTCCCCTTCGTCTCGTCCCTTCCAGTTCTTGGGTGAAGATCTTTCTGGGCATCCTATCCTCCTCCATTCTCTGCAGGTGACCTAACCAGCTTATCCTTTACCCTTTTATCCACTTTACTATATTTTCTCCCATGCTCATCTCTTCTAGTTCTCAATTCATCCTACTTCTCCATTTCCTGTTTTCATATTTAGGACCATATATTCTTCTAAATATTTTCCTTTCAAAGACTACGAGAGCTTTTTCATCTTTCTTTGTCATAGTTGTTGCATGTGTGACACCAAATTGCACACAAGATAGCATAGTATATGGCATTATAGATTAGGGTAGGTTATGTGAGGTTATAGGACTGAATGGTAGGGTAGGGCTGGGTTAGGTTATATTTTGGCAGGCCTACTGTTGGTTAGGATAAGGTGAGTTTAGGTTAGGTTAGATTATTGTCCTTCAAGTTATGATAGAGTTAGGTAAGGTACAGTAAGTTATGTTACTTCGATATAATTGATTTATTCTCTACTTCTGTTATTCTAGTTCACGCTTGTAAGGGCTTCCATGAATTTGCAAAATGGATCACAATCACTCTTCCCAGCTCCACTGTTCCTTCTAATCGTGTATTTTGCTAGGCAATAGTTGCATTCATCTTGTCACCAGTACTGATACTGGACAGTGTCTTCATTTTAAGTTACAGAGCTTGTAATTACATCCAGAATTATCTGTGCATTTTTTCAAGCTATGTATTTCCATGCACAGATATATCCTTACTCAAGCTGCTTGTCTCACACACACTTTTATTAGTTTCAGGCACCACTTTATGTGTAGGTGTGAATTAGGAATTATGTCAGCATATTTGTGCCCACAGATCTCTTATTTTATGTACTTTATTGTGTCCAATTCTTAGACCATGTACAAAAGAATTCATTACTTTAGAAAATTTCATCTTTTTGTGGGGTATTGTATTGGATCTGATACCTTACATGTTGACTTCACTTAACACTTTCAAGACTGGCATTCATTTAAATTATATGTAACAATTTAGTTCCTCTGTTACAGTCAACTTATTCTTTCTCCATAATTAAGACCAGTTGGTTAATGCCATATATGGAAATAATCACTGATTATTATAAATATCATGCACAGTGAATAAGTACTCTGTGTGGAAAAATGCCGAAACTTATAACGTTGTATCAGGTGTGCACATATTTACCGCTGAGATTTAAAGGGTTAGAAATAAACTTACATATCTGTTATTGTGTGAAGAAATGTGGCTGTGCCTGGCCAGAGAATTATAAAGGACATAGCTGGGGATAGTCACAAACAGGATGCACGCTCAAACTGACACTGCTCGGCCTTATTTTCAGGATATGGCTGCCTGATGATCTTAACCAGTGTTCCAGTGTACCTGATCTTCATTTCATGGAAACAGAAACCCAAACCAATCCAAAAATCTCTTGGTAAGAACCAGTGCACTGTTTTCTACTCTGTGACTAATGTAAATGTTTGTATTTACTAATAATAATTTATCATTTTCTTCCTTCCACACAAAATTCCAGTCAATGGTTGAAAATCCAGCAGGTATATCTTTTGTTCCACATTATTTCCTCTTTGTCTAAAGGTGTATATTTCTTATACTTTGAATCATTTCCTATCCTGTCTGTCTGACAGCTTCCAACTTCATAATTTTTCCATAGAAGTCCAAATGTTGAAACCCTTTTGCCACTGGTTTTGCAAATTTGCCAACACACGCTTATGTGCAGAGATTTTGTATCTTTGTGTGACTCAGTTTTTTACAGCATTGTTGATGAAGTTTACAGTTATCTGGGATGTCATAACATACTGACTGGTAACTGGGTACCTGCCCCCAAGATGGAGGCATCAACCTTCTCTGACTAAAACTTCTATAACTAATTACCAATCAGCACTTTTTATCCTTACTCTATATGCTCTTTGACATCTTTTCTATTAGTTCATATGTGTGAAGCACTGATGGCAGGAAATTCATATTTTCTCACACCGTTCTGAATTTTAGTTTCTTTCACATTTTTGCACAAATTAGTTCGCACATAGTAGAAATGAAGTTTGAAATACAAGAATGGCAAAAGTAACCCATCTGACCATTTTGTATATTAATTCACCCGACCATATGTGTAAGCTGTGAATCCCCATTCCTGATAATCAGACCTATGTAAACTCTACTTTGAGTCCTTTTTGCATTCTTTTACTCCAGTTTTGTCTCCAATTGTATCATTTGCAATTCTGTCTTGTTTTCATCTGGTAACAGATGTTTGTAAAATCAGTTTTGTGTTTTTTGCGGTTCATATTAATAATAATTTTGCGTCACACAATTGTACACTTATGTTTCTAAATTGATGCTCATTAAAGTATTTCTTATTTATTGTGTGAATATTGACTCAATTTAATATTATTTAAATGTATAAATTAATTTGAATTATATTATGATTTTGTATGGATGTTAATCTGCTTACAGGTGCAGTGACACACAGCCTGCAAAAGCTAATGATGGTTGTACGACCCCAAGCAAAGGTTTTGTTAATTTTTTTTCAAGCCCAAGTAACCTCTTTATCACTGACAATACTGCAATCTTCAGGCAGTGGTGGTTTGTTTCTCATGCAAACAGTGCTGTGTTTTGTGAATGCCCTGTGCCCCTGAATAAGTTCTGCGTGTTACTTAATGAGAAACAAACAATAAAAAATGTTATTTCAATCTATAGAGGTTGTATAGTCCAGTATGCACGTTGAGTAGAAGCATGTACAAATGGTCTTAAAATTTGAACGTGAAGTTGTCTTTTTTCCTCCGCTAGACTTTCATGTATACCAAAATATGATATCTTGTCACTGGGAAGCACTTGTTTCTGTAATACATGTATATCAATTATTTCTTGGAAACAGAAAACAAAAATCATGATGGATGATAAGCACCTCTTTACCGCTACTTCTCACATGCATGTTCACAAAACATTTGCTTTATTTTAGAAATTAACACTGCAGTTTTTACCAGCATTGTACTTGTACAATGAATCTGCATGTTGAATTGCTTACAGTTTGTCACTTCTTGAATAATTTGAAATGGGTAGTACTCATCTTTAGCAGAACACACATGCTCCAAATCACGTATTAACATCAACTTCTACCCTACAGAGACTATATGTGGGTACTCTGAAAAATGGCAAGTTGTGAAAGTAAGATGGTTGTTGGGATGTTGTGTGTTGTCCCATCATGATGGACGATCTGTGTACCATCGGCATTTGGATCACAAATAAACGTGCAGTATTTCCAAACGTATTACATATAAACAAAACTCATAGCTGTGACTGTTGTCACAAATATGCAACTCATTCCTTGTTTTTGTCACTTTTTTGTAAGTGCACAGGGTGTTTCATAAAATGCAGTATTATTTGAAATACTGGATGTTAATGGCTCACGGGTTTGTGCATTTTACGACTTATTCAGGACTGAAATGGAAGTGAAATATGTTGTTCTGAAAGAGTCCCTGGTTTGATTCTTTTTACTAGACTAAGTATCTTGACTGAAGGTAGGTAGACCAAAAATCATTGTCGTGTAACATCTGTGGTTCTGCTAAATTAACCAGTGCCAGTGCAGAGTGCAGGCTAGTTTGATGTGTTTATATTCTGAGGCAATTTTAAATGTTTTAGAGATCAGATTTATATGATTAACCTTGTTGTATGCTTTCTTCTGGGTAATTCCCCAGTGTCTGAATTTTATATTCCAGTGTTTCTTCACACCTACCCGCCTAGGAAGATGGAACAGACAGAGTGTTCTGAAACGTTGGCATATAAAATTCAGACATGGGGGAATTACCCAGAAGAAAGCATACAACATGCAGAACATGACGAAAGTTTGAAATCAAGAATGAATAACCTTGTATCAGCCTATGAGAACAGAAGAAGATGCAGCTATGTGTCAGGTTTTCTACGAAGAATTTAAAGAGCTGGTATTTAACATGTAACATTACTTGAAGCCTGATACCTGGGAAGTAGAAGACAGTACTTGTCAGGCAGTTGACAATTTTGCCTGTCAGGAGCGGACAGCCTAGTCATCTGTGTGGGTGTAGTCTTGAAGTGTCGCAGCATTCAGCTATGTCTCTTACTGTGACAAGCCCAGTGCCAACTTTCCATCATTAAGGGTTTCTAGTCTAGTTTTGTGTTCTCTTTGTTTTATGACAGAAAAAAAGAAACTAGATGCTAAGTGATACTAGGTTGTATAACCTGGTGGGAGCGGACCACTATGGGAGACCTAGACATAGATGGGACACTAATACTGAAATTCATGCTAAACAGTAGTGAGACTTAATGCAGGGACATACGGTGGGCTCTTACGATTATTGTAATGGGCGTTTGGTTTTCATATGTGGGGGAATTTCTTGTTTCTCTCTGTGTTTAGATGGTTTGTTGGCCAGACACTTGTTTGGTTAGTTACCAAAGGCAGTACCTTGCCAATGTCGCTGCAAGCGTGCTGTAGCTATATTGCTGTTTTTGAGTCCCTATCACTACTACTGGCTGTCAGAGCTGATGATGCTGCTAGTCGAGTAGTGTGCCATTGATGTACGCACATTTCATTAATGCTGTCTTTTTAAGTTAATGTGATGTAATTATGGTGTATTGCTACATGATGTTTGATCATATTTGCACAGAAACATGTCTGATAGTAGTCTAATCTTTCAGAAAAGTAAAATGCACTGGGAGCCAGATGTATGAAATTGCACGTAGGAACGTGACGGCAGCCACCACTGTTGTATTTAAATTGCTTGTGGAGGGAAAGTGCAGCAACCAAATTGCCATAACATTCAGACCAAAATTCAATTTTTTTTAGTGACAGAGTGACCAGTCACAAACTTAAAACAGTCCGACAAGTGTGAGCTTAGTTTGCACTTGTGTGATTCTAAATGATGTTGATTGAAGACTTACCTCAAAATTTATGTTTAGCTCTTCATTGAAGTCTGTTATATAAAATAAATTGTAGCTCATTCATTCCAATGACATGTACGATACTGCGAAGATGTTTTAACTTGTATCGTGCAATATCCTAACAACCACCTAGATGTTGGTAGCGTAATGCACAGTCTTTAGAAGATGCAACTTTTGCTATTTGTTGCACTGAATGAAGTTAAGGGAAGCTGTAATATTAGTGACAGAAAATAAGCAGAGGGTTTGGTTCCACACTTTCCCATTTGTCTTGTTAAACTTTCTGCACTTCTGCTTTATTATCACACCTCCAGTTTCTACATTGCACTGGAATTGCTTAAGCTTTTCCTTCACTGTCTGCTGTTACATTGCTCAGCTTGCAATAAGCCAAACTTGATCATGAAAGGTACTGCATTTGCTTTGTTTGATGTAACTAATTATATTACATTGTACATTACCAACATAATCCATTTATAAACAAATTGCTCTTTGCAGGTCTTTGTATGACTCGGTGGAAAAGTATGGCAAAATTTGTTCATCATTCTCAAATTCACAGTAAGATTCTGTGCTGGTGATTTATAATACTCTTCGTATAACAGTAAAGATATTTTCCGGTAAGCTGTAGATTTTACTGTCAAGCCGAAGGCTATTAACATTGCTAAATGGAGCAATTTTTGATCACAGCCATCAAGTCTGAGATAAAGAGAGTTATTTTTCAAGGTGGTGACTGTAGATTTACCTAAACTGTAGAATGCAGTGACGTGTTGAATTTGCAGACTGAATGCAGTATATTTGTGAGACAAGGGCATGATAAAATGTTAGTATTTTGAAATCTGATGTCAGTCTACATGTATTTTGGAACATCATAAAAGTGATGTGTTATTTCCCACAGTTTTACTTTAATACATGAGCCATTCTGTGCTGACAGCATGTTTCTGTGTTCTTGCAGTAGCTATGACTCGCTGCCTGCAGAGGGTTCTGATGGTTGTGGGGAAAGGAAAGCCTGCCCAGGTGTGAAGGACATTCCTCAAGATGGACTCAGCATACTAATTCCATGCAAACTGTTTTGTGTGAAGGAGATGACTTTTCATTATTTAAATCTTGACACATATTTAATTATTTTTTCATAAAATTACTCTCATTGCAATCTTGTTCAGTTGTCATGGACTCAGCACACAGTTGACTAAACATCAAGTGTCATGAACAAATGCATTCTTTCTTAAACAGGATACTTGCTTGACAGAAAATAAATAAGTTTTTATTATTTGTATATCTTAGTTAATTTTAATAATGCTGTATTTAGTCTGATACTTTTGTGGAAACGTGGTTATTGCCACGTGTGCTGATGATACCAGCTTTGTCCGGTAACTTAATACACATATGTTCAGAAAATTTTCAAGTTCCAATGTTTGCATGTACATGTAACCTAACAATACAGTGTCATTACGTAAATAAATCATGTGATCCAATATAGTCTTTGTTAGATGGAAGTGATTACTGCCGTCTGGAATGTGATTTGGCATGCTCTGGCTGATAAGAATGTGTGTCAATGTCTCAAGGAAACTACTGTCTTGATCTTTTACCCTGATGATGGAGGCAGAAGGTTGCTTTGAAACATCAGAATATATCTACCAGATTGCATGGTGTCACATCCCTTAGGACAACAGTTTTCCTACTTACTGTCAAGAGAACCTCAAAATTTGCATATTAAATGGTGTGTCAGTACATATGAACAAAATAATACTTGTCTATGGTCCCATTTATTGGTTCTAAATGTCCGTGATATTTGATGCAAAGTATTTACCGTTAGGAGCAAGTATGCCTCCAATTTGAGAGACTTCTTGCAAGTAAAACTGTGTGTTCACAAGACAAGAAACATCAGAAATTTTAGTCCTGTGTGTGTACGACACTGTCCGTACTACATTTAACTGTGACTGCCAAAATGTCTTTGTTTGTGAGCTGTATGCGGCTATTCTTAGGCTGCCACACAGTTCCCGTAATTGTTGATAAGATTGAAGTTATTTCTGTAAAGCTAAGGTTAAACATTTTGTGTTAATAACTAATTTATGTGCTGCACTTTGCAATGATAGTCGTATTATTTTTATTATTGCACTGGCGCTGTGCCAGGATCAAACAACTGTTTCAGTTATGTACGAATCTTAAATGTTCTAACAGACTGATGTGTAATACATCTGACTCTGTCACAGACGTAACAACGCATCTTGGAATTTTGAGCCATGCAACTCCGTACATACAGAACATTACATAAGTAAATCGTTCTGATAAGGTTTATTTAATTTTATTAAGTAGATACAGAAATATTTATAATTGAGTATTATTATTTCATATTAGGCCTAAATGCAGTTAATTACAATAAAGTTGAATGGCTTTTTTTGTTCTGAAAAGATTGTATTTTAATATTTATAAATTTAAAAATGTGTGCCAGTTCCATTAATGTCCTTAGAATTAATTCAATTTTAATAACCCTGTAAAGACACCTTAAAAAAAAGAATATGCTCTACATGTGTCATGTTATTGCTGGCATTGAAAATCTATCGGTCCTGCATTTGGTCTACTTGTCTATATCAGGACATCCATCTGTTTCTCTAATGGAACATCCATTCCCTTCTCTGTGACGTAACTCCCACCTGTTTGTCTGTGATGGAATAACCATCTGCTTGTCTGTGACAACAGTTATTTGCATCTCTGTGACAGTGTTTACATTTTTCTTTGTGTCAACAATCTCTTACCTTTCTATTATAGAACATACACCTACCTGTCTGCAACAGAACATCCATCTGTGCATTTGTGACAGGACATCCATATATTTGTCTGTGAAAGAACATCCTTCTGTTTTTCTGTGATACAATGTCCACTTGCTTCTGCAAACCAAAGCAGTCCATGTTTCACAGAACCATTTATTCAGTGTGTCAGATTTTAATTCAATGATCGTCATGTGACAGGTGTGTGTAGGATGAGGCAGTAACAGCTATATATTCTCACCCTAGGTGATGCTGTGATCGTGAACAATATGAGCAATATTAAGTAGCTCTCCACATATTCTTACTTCACTGCAATTAGGCAGCGACTTATAACATGAACTGTCTGCTGACAAAGTGGTGGCAACACCATGTTAAAATGTGTACCAGTAGCAGTGCTTCTATTTAGGGTTGCCAACTTTATCACAGCAAACTATGGGAGAGTGACTTTGGGTGGAGGGGGCCACTGAAATGCTTTTGGTTCGGAAAGTATCAGGTGAGTGTGCATTCAAATTCAATTGTTATGTTGTTGCTATGAACCTGCATTGTTTATGAGCAGACACATTGGATTGTTTGGTTCAATTAAGTTCAGATCTCCAGTGTAAGTTACATTGTACAGTTGGGTCATCCTAAGTAAATTTGATCAAGCCATATAATATGTAATCATCAGAAGAGTCTCACAGATGGTTTTGGTCAAATACGTATGAACTCTGTATGGGATATTACACGAAAGCCTGTCTAGTACGTGATGGCAGGCATTCCTGCTCCTGCTACTATCACTAGTACTACTACACCTTGCTGCTGCTAATTCTCCTCTTTATCTTTCTCTGTCCCTCCTCCATTCTCTAAGAAGGATTTGACCAAAGTCTTGTTCCAAGTTAAATTGAATTGTTCCTTTACTTTCCCTTGGCTGGCCTGACTCACATCTTTCCTTCTAATTGTTACAGTGTGCTTGCTTCAGTACCTGTGTTTTTAGCAGTTGGTGCTGTCTCAGTTCTGTTTCTGTACATTGGTTTTTATGCTCACTTCTTCTACAGCTAAATCTGAAAAGTTTAATAAAATAAAGTAACTACAAAATTATTACATAGATGGTGCATGGAAAACAAGAATAGTACGTTAGTGAAATACCCATTGCAGATTCAACAGAAATATTTGACAATTCCCATCTGTAGCTACAGTTTGCAGTATAACCTATCAATTGACACACTCTTGTATATGACAGCCCCTGGGGGACATTCTGATGTCATGATTTCCCTGTATGCACTTAATGTTAGTTTAGAAATTCCTGGAAAAAAACGGAATAGTTCAGTAGAATAGGCAGTGTTGCCGTGATCTTGGAATAATTGTCTTCTGTCAGCTGACATACAGCGATATCAATTGAAGCACACATTCCAGATGCAATTATTGCTTCCATCTGGTGGCAATATTGTAAATGATATTTTCACTTTATCTCCATGGAAATGAATGACAGACTTACAAAAAACACTTCCCTGCTTAGAATAACTGTTTAATAATTGGACAGAGCTGTGATTACTGGCCAAACAGTTACGGCCACAGACTATATGTATTGGTGAACAATAAAACAAACGAGACATATGGCAGTAAGCAGCAATGTTCAATACATCTGAATCCAAAGTGAGAACTTCATGAAACAAATTAATGATCTCTGGAGACTGAAATTTGTGGTAAATAAGCCAGTTGTAATATCAGTAACAGATATAACCCCACGTAGCTTTTTACATCAGGAAGGTATAGAAATTAAGAAAATGTTTTCTGTCATGTAAATCTGTTTAGTAGGATATATGCAACTTGAAAGATGCTTTAACAGTTGAATGCTATTGTCAATGAAATCCTGGATTTTGTTTGTGCAAAGGTGAGGGATAAGATAGGCAGAATAAGAATGGTAACAGCATCAATTAAATCTCAGTACCCTAACATTACGTGATGTTCTTCATCGTGTAAATGTGTCATTTGTCATGAAACTGAAGTGGCTGTACCTTTGAAGGTGGCTGTGATTATTTTCTGTAATTTTGTTCAAATATTGTAATTCTGAAATTTTGAGAGATGGACAATAATTGTCCTTACTGTACTTACTTACTTCCTTACTGTACAATAATATTTGTAACATTCCATTCTATCTTTGGTGATACAAAAGTCTAAAGCAGAGTTCCTGACAACAAAAGAAAACAGTTAATGAAACAAGAATGACAAAACTATCTTCCAGATGCCTGTTTACTGTAATATTTGAATGTTTTAAATGCAATTCAATAATAAGTAACATAACAGCAGCACAATACTTGCATAGCTAGGTTTCTTGGCATCTGGGGCATGTGACCACAATGGCTGTCTGCAACAGAAATTATGAATTTAAAGATATCCCAATCATCATATTGAATTTCCTTTTATTTGGATCAGTAATTTCAATTTTAATTGGAACGATCCCGATGTGTTATATTACTGACTTAAGAATAAGATCAGTCAAAACACATCAATTTATTGTCAATATG
>JGI24700J35501_10930008_pt1 | contig 10990 bp, 5 predicted proteins | sample TergutTh196P1_FD_35501 | JGI IMG/M metagenome (IMG submission 35501) | reverse complement strand
ATTTATTGTATTGCAGTCATCAATAAATGTTCGCATGTGGGTTGCCTGAGTTTTCTGTCGTGCCGTGTTTTTCAAAATGCAAAAAATACTAGATAGAAATTGCGAACGGAATGGTAGAACTCAAGTCACAGGTTGTGGCATTTGTTACTCAAAAACACGTTCCAGTGTTCTGGGCGGAACAACTCTGAAGGACGAGTTCGCTTGATCGAACGATACTAACGTAAGAGCTGAAGCAGCTTAGTTTGCTGCTCAAGGTTGTTTATTACAAATTGTCTCGTAACGCTAGACTGTGCGTTACAACACAAGGAATGGTTGGCATTTACTGCCACCAGAGTAGGCCTACAGCTTAACTTTTTCTTAAACTTTATAGGGGTTTGACGATGGCGTATGACAGTGTCTTCTTTTTCTGGACTTTGTCCATCTGTTTAAAAAAACACGATGTTTCGGAAGTCGGCTCTGCCTCCATCTTCTAGCAAAAAACACCAGCGCCGGTGTAACCCTTAGATCGAGCTAGGCCTAGTGACAGAATAGCTCGATCTAAGGAGTCCACCAAAGTAGGTACTTACCGGTTTCCGAAACGTCGCGCTTCTTTAAAATGTTTAAAATTAGATGGTGGACGAAGTCCATAAAAAGAAGGTCTTGGTAGTGAGTCGCCTTGTCTTCTACGCGTATACTTGCAATGATTTTTGGCGCAAGGTGTAGTCAGCACTCGCCTAATTTCTTCCGATTTTAATATTTTTGTGTCTGTAATCTTGATTTTTTACTCGTTTCCAGTTACTGATGTGTCATGTTTTGGACGGATTCATTAGGTATCTTCATGTTATTAATTTGTCGTCTCTGCTAATGACGAACCTACACTTCGGCTCAGATTGCGATATGATTGATTGGATGTGATGCCATGTAGTTCGGTAAATACGAGTAGATACAAACGTTCCGTAGGAATCTACTGCCTTCATCTTCAGAGTAAGATAAGGAGGCAGCAAGTTGCTCCGAAACGACACAAAAACTAAACTGCACGGCGTAACATCCGAGACGACAGTAATCTTGATAGTCACTGCTGTGAGAAACTAAAATTTCATATACACCCAGCTCTTGTTCCACGCCCTAATTGTGTTCCTGAAAAATTGGGCGTAAAATGAAAATTATATTTCCATTATAAATAAATGGTTGGCGTAATAGAAAGCAGCCACCCAAAGGGCATTAAACCGACAATGAGAGAAAATTACGAAATGGTGTAAATTTGCAAAGGGCATTATGGCAAAACGGCATAAAAAAGTCCTGAAACAACGTCTGGGTGTACTTCGGATACTCTGAGTACCTTTCTAGATCAACCTTGTGATTGAGTTTCTATGTTTTTCTTTAAATTAAATGTAAAGGTAGACCTGAAACCCATGCATTCAGTTTGTCCCATTTCCTTCAGAATTAAATGAAACGTGAGACCCATTTTAACGGGCGTTAGGCTTGGGTTCTGTGCATCTGTTACGTACATTCAGAGTGACGTATAATTTTCTTCAAAATTTTGGTAATATTCTAACAGCACTAAAATCCACGTGACTGCGAAGTTATTGTGAGTAACTGAAATATTTGAATAACTTAATGTTACTAGTATGCATTAATGCAAAGTAATTGATGTTGTTGAATTTGGTCGAATGTTTTGATTTCGGATATTTATACATTAAATCAAGTTGTACGCTCGAAAAGTTATCATGTGGTTTCAGCCGGACGTGAACCACACTAGTATTACAGAAATATTAAAATATACACATGTATACATAGATAAACGTAATGTCTGAGTAGATGTGATGGTGCTTTATTCGCAACATTTTTGTCAGACTGTTCGAAAACGCCTGGAAATATACTGCGTTTTCAATTATTACGGCGAAGCTCCTAATTCCTAATTTTAGGTATGGTTTTGAAACTGAAAATATTCTTAGCCCATAACATGTGAAAATTGTGGTTTCTACAGCGGTGGCTATTTAAGATTATTCTCTTCCGGGATGTGACTTCCTGTATTCTAATAGAAACTCGCCAATGTATGGAGGGAACTTGCTGCCTCCATCTCCTTCAACCTTATTCTCCGAAGATGGAGGCAGCAGACGTCTTCGAAACTAGAGGACTTCACATTCTAGAAGACAATATTATTCATATTTACGACTTGAATATTTCCACCATAACTATGAGATCAGTGCACTCCGGTAAACGTAGTTTTGGAGGTCCATGAAAATGAGGTCTTTTACAGAAATACTGTATCACCAGTAATAACGGCAAGAACGAGGTTACTTTGTGACATTTGCTGTACAATACTCAGTGCATCGTATAATTATTAAAAGTGAAACGTAAGAGGCACTGGATGCTGACGCGTGCTTCTTACCGCTGGCTGAATGATTAGACCCCGCAATGTGACAGTAGTTCACCGCAGCAGCGTGCCAGTATTAAATGTGTCCCTAATATACAAATCAGTGTATGAAGCTCCTAGTTATTCTATATATTGCGTGGTAGACATGGCCAAAATGAGAGAAAAACGTATTTTAATTTTGTGTTTAGTACTTGCACCAGGTATTATGTCAAATACCTACATACTATAAGTACCGCAAATGATCTTGGCAAAGTGTTAGTAAGGGAAACGAGTGACCTTCGATTGTGTTGTGAAAAATATGTTGAATATGTATAGTAATGTATGTTGTTAACATGTTAATGAAAAAATATTTTAATCATCTATGTGTAAGAATCATTATGATTACAAAAACACGTACTATCTTATTGTATAAACAAATAATTGAACATATACTTTAATCAGATGTATTAAACAATTAAATTATTTCAAAAGTATACACTGGCTTGTTGTCAGCATGTTAATGAGCAAGTGTTTTAATCGGCTGCATTAAAGAAATGAAATGGCCGCAGAAGTACATACTGACGTGTTGTTAGCGTATTAATAAACATATCTGTGTAATAAAAACTAACTTGATGCACTATTTATCCTCAGTTTATTACGTCAATCAACCTCTACATGTTTCGGGCATATTTGTAGCCCATCATCAGGAGGTATAATGTATATATACAATTGGTGCGAGTTGTGCCGAAAAGAGGGGTGTTTAAAATTACTTGAGCGTATCAATATAATGTGTAAAATATATTGTTGTTATTTACATTTGTTAAAAGCTTGTTTATATGAGCTCAATAAGTTCTTACGTAAATAGTTTGCTAAATGTACCGTTTAAGTTAAAAGCGTAAAACATTGTTGTAATTACATTAAAAGTTTTTGGTTAGGTACAGATATTTCGGAAAATGCAATAGGTTCGTGCGTATTTTATCTGGTGGACGTACCTTTTCAGTTGACTGTCTGTTGGACGGGTTTAGATGGAACTGGTTTTGTCGTGTTAGATTTGAGGTCAACAAGACGTAGAATAATAAACGAATGTTTTAATGCGCTACATTAAAGAATTAAAATGACAGTGTAAGTAGTAACAACTTGCAACAAATTGACATGCTACAGCAGACAACGAGAATGGCATATCAAAGTGCAGATTGTTTTCCTTTTTACGAAAGAGCGTCATCTCCACGTCTAGGCTGCTGGATATAGGGACAGATTGTGCGTGGAACAACTCTCACAAAGCGCCGAAAACAATGCTGGCATTGTATCAAATGCATAGGCAGTGCACTAACGGAAGTCGTTTTCATCCTTTGCCTTTTTGTTGTGGGGTTGGTGGGCATTGCACAGAATTTCTATCAGCGCGTAATATCTATTTCCGTACGTCGCCGGAGACATACATATTTTACATGTCAAGTTACAATCTTTAGTTATTTTCATGAAACTACAACATCCACCGCTTCTGCATTTTTTTCTAGAAAAATATCCTGTTAACATGCATATTTCTGAGAGATACTGGCCCATCTGTATGCACATTGTTAAGGACCTGTATTGAAAGTTAATACGTTTTCAGTGTAGTATAGGAAATCATCCAGATAAAACGGATTAAAATTCATCGTGACGGTGTCTGATATCTGAGAACTTTATATCAGTACCTAAGCATTTTTTCTCATATTTATCGATTACCAAATCGAATATAATCTTAAACGACTTGGATTGGCCTTATTTTCGTGACCCTTTTAGTCAGCTTGTTAACAGAATTTATTTCCATTAACGTACTTCGTCTCTCTAATTTTGTACAATGAACGGAGCTACGATGAGAAAGAAACTGTTTGACATGTACATACGCTGAATCCATAGTGATATTGAGTATTTATACATAGACCATGTTGAATTCTTCATGTCATTTTATTTATGCATTCATTGATAGCAGGCGACGTATGTGGTTAAGAGGGCAGATCAAAAACCCTAAAATCATAAGACCATTGTAACGCCGAATAGAGGATTTTGAGGTCGGTGCATGCATGGAATACCTAATTTGTGAGACAGGAACGGCAAAGAAGATACATGTCCAAAATGAATTCGCCTAAGTACTAATAATTGAGCACAACAAATGCGTATTGTCGAAATGTAGAACCTTTTCAAAGATTGTTAATCGGACAGCACGCGGCAGCTGTGAGCGTTCTATGAGAAGATATATTTGAAGGTTGTAAGGGAGTTGTGTATATTTTTTCATGAAAGAAGAGAGCTCTGACAACCTAAAATGGTGGTGTGGAAGTGTGGGAGTTGACATTATTGGGGCTAACCCCGTTGAACTCCTAACCAAATCGAAATAATTTTACGGTATTTTTTATGACAATGTTGAATTTCTTAATTCACTTGCAGTTCAGAGTCATAAAATGTGGCCTACAGCCTCGAACGGTTCGTACTCGCAGATCTTATTTTGTTACCCTGACGCCTGTTTCGAGGACTTAAATTGCAGAAACAAACAAAAGACTTTCCATGAAAGAAGAGCAGCTCTGACAACCTAAACTGGTGGTGTGGAAGTGTGGGAGTTGGCATTATTTGGGCTAACCCTGTTGCACTCATAACCAAATCGAAGTAATTTAACGGTATTTTTTATGGCAGTTGTAAATTTTTGAATTCACATGCGGTACAGTATCATAAAATGTGGCCTACAGCCTCGAACGATTCGTATTCCAGATTTTATTTTGTTACCCTGAAGTCTGTTTCGAGGACTTACCGCAGAGACAAACAAACAGTGTTACGGCGCTCTGTTAGTAGAAGACAGCTCGCAAATCTTCCGTTTAATGCGATGGTGACACGATGCACAGAGAAACGCAATATGCCTGCAGTAATAGCGGCCTGTAGCCGTGAACAAGTAATCAGTCGGGGGGTTGGCCGCTGTTGTAATAGAAACAGAGCTTTGTTGTGTTGTGTGCCTCAAAGCAAGGTGTTTAGGATGCGCTGGGCATGTAAGGAACATGAAATACGTACGGAACTTTGGTGGAAACCATCTGGGACAGCTGTATAAGATTTGCAGTTTCATCCTGGTTCGGCCACCTTTTCTTCACCCCATCCCGTCGAGGGGAGGTTTTCGTAACCCTGTCTTAGAATTGGCCACATTCGTTTCACACACGGTTACCTTTTGTCTGAGACCCTACCCCCATGTGTTCAGCCTTTCTATCCAGCAAATTTTAGTCGACTGCCTAGGGTATAGCTATCATCAGAGGACAAATGTTTCACCTTCCACCAACATTGGTGAAATACTGTGTGAAATGTTAGAGTGTTTGCCTTCTGACGAGCCACTGGTAGTGTCCACATTAATGAAGCTTCTACATCCAACGTTCTTAAGTGACAGAGTGTGCCTACTCTGCGAGAAGAATGTATTATAAGAACACAGTACTAATTGTGGGTAGGAGCGAACAGCCCCAGCGGCTGTTGAACCCATAAATGGAGCTCTCCGCGCGTTATCCTCGGATATGTGCAACAGTATCTTCATGGCGGATAAAAATTGTATACAGTCGCGGGTTGCCGATAAGACTACTGGTACTGCAAACTGCGAAGAATTCGAGAATTCTTTCCAGCTTTGAAGCTGCTTCAGCTCCAGCATGTTTGATGGCGTTGATCACGATAGACGAAGTATTTTTCAGTAAGTACTAATGTAATGTACTAATGTACTAATCTGTTGAAACATTTGCTCCTGCTTGGTGATATCACCAAGAGAAAGAATTCACACATTACAAAGTTACCCTACTTCATTCACGCCATCCCGTCATCGACGGCTGTGTTTCTGAGAAGCTTCTCCACTGCAGGAGGCGGCTTTCGTGACCGACGCACCTGTCTCACACCCAGAGCCATTGATATAATTTTCCTGAACAGCATACTTCTTAAATAGGCAAGAAAGCTGCAGAGGAAGTGTTCTATTACTAAAACAGTAATATCACATGTGCTTAGAAATTATTACTACAGTCATCGATCTGCTTATGCCATTCGTCACTAAATAATATTGAAAACTCCTTAATTGGCAAGAAAGATTGAAATTTCATTGAAATGTTTAGGTAGTAGAATATATAAAATAAACGATATTATTTTGATAGCTTTGGTTGAGCCTTATGGAAAACAAACTTTTTACGTGCTTTTATTAATATAAGCTTGTTATTTTCCAATACATCCCTCACATCTTTTAAAACGTACAAATATATACAGTGCTGAATTTTAGGGATTAAATGTGTATTGACATTCCATTATAAAGAATTGCCGTTTTGTTACGTTTATAAAGAATTACAGTTTTGTCAGCAGATGCGGATACCACTTGTTCATTCGCACAGGGCCCTCCCAGTACTACTACTACTACTACTACTACTACTACTACCACCACCACCACCACTACTACTACTACTACTACTACTACTACTACTACTACTACTACTAATACTACTACTACTAGTGCACGAACATTCCAGAAGAACGTGCTGCGTTCGTCTTTAACGTAAAAGAGGCCACACAGTAGGAGGCGGTCATGACCTACATACGGTACTATTTGCCTGGAAGGAGCGAGGAAAACAGCACAGATTTTGTTCAGTATAAACACCCTACTGGGCCATAATTTAAATAGCGACCTGCCGGATATTGATATCTGTACCGCGTATGATGAACTGGGGCTTCCTTTGTTAGTCGTCTGTCTCGTGTCACTCCAGCTGTTCGCTCGGCGCTGATATGTTCCCTGTTCACAAACAAAGCAACAGGCGGTAGCGCCGGCGTGCCTCGGGCGTCCCGACGGGTGCGTCGTCAGTCGGAGATATGCAGCGTCGCGGTGCGGTGCGCGATGTGGGTCAGTGAATATGTCTCACTTTAAGGATTACAAGTTCTTCCGCAGTTTCAGCGCCAAGGTTGAAGGATGGCCACTGAGGAAAGCGGAGCAGCTCTGGAGGCGTCTGCGAGAGCGCAAGATAGCAGGTACGGGCTTCGATCCTGCTCGGCTTCTGTCCTTCGAACAGTGGATTGATTCTTGGGTTATTTAAGGACAGTTTTTATCTGCATAGGTGATGAAGAGTAGGGGGATGACTGCGTTTGCTCCTTGTTTATTTAACGGTTCTTTTTCAACTTTGTAGATTAAGACTGGAATTGGCGTGTGACTACGTTTTTTTTTGTTTGTATAAAAACGCTGTATTAACTAAATAGATTGCATAGACGAAATGACGGGGTGGTTGTGTTGCAACTTGTTGTGTGTAACAACTTTAGCGTCTAGTACCTGCATAGTAGTGAATGATCAGCTCTGAAGGGAATGGCAGTTAGCTAAAGGGACCCGGTCTATCCGTTTGATAGATGTCAATTAAGAGACGGCGTCACTAAAGTCCAAGTAAACTAAACAGGCCGCTGCCGCAATCTCCGATATCGTGATATGTAAATTTACGTGAAGCAGAATGTGATTTAGAGGATCGATTTGTGCTTCGAAGGTTCAAGGTCCTGGCCCAGTATTTACCTTGGGACTGAGGAAATACACGAAATCCCATGTCAGGAATGGAGTCCTGGACTCTCTTGAATACGAAACAGGCGTTCTTACTGTTTCCTTGGACTGGTGGTGATGAGTGGACTCCTCTTTGTAGCACACAGAGTTGCCAGGTATTTTGCTCGCATTTTGACATGATGCGATGGTAGTGGTGTGTGTCGTATACGAAATTGTTCTAAGATCTGCTGAATTCTACATATACACCGCATCCACAGTAACATGAATATAGCTCCCATTTTATTAAGCACATCTGTACCTTAGGAAAGTGAAACGTCATTTAATTCTGGCGTAAAAGTCACACATGCGCGGTTTCTCGGATGTTACACCGTGTGGACTGATAGTTACCGAGGTTTTGGAGGAGCGTAGTAGTGCAGTGCAGTAGTGCAAGGATTTTCATGAAATGGCACTGCACTTCTCTGTAATGTCGGTAACTATTTGCTCTTCGACTGCTAGTAACATTCAGACGGACTTGAATCAACTAACGTCACAGATTTTCGTTTTGTGTGACATTTGTTTCTGTAAGATGACTTTTCTGATGTTAACTTAGTGTCGGTTGAAGCGTGTAATGGGCTGATCAGGACCCAAAAATTTCTGTCGGTAGCTTCTAGTGAGAATGTACCCTACCACTTGGATCAAAATGATTAGATTCTTGTACACGTACAGGTAAAGCATAAGCACAGTTAGACATAACCTTTCTCTTATTTATGCACATCGTGCACTAAAGTGCAGGGCACGCTTAATAATGGGATTCTATTCTACTGTGTTGTATCCTTTAAAACTATCTTATCATCCTGCGAGAAGAAAGAAATAATATTTCAGACATTTGAGTACAAATTGGTGAGGACAACGTTGTATATTCATTAAAAATGCATTGAGAGACGATTGCAGTGATACGGGTCTAGAGAGAATAGATAGAAGGGACAAAGATACCAAAGGGACCATTAAAAGTGGTATTTAAAAGAAACTACACCAATGTTAAGGACCAGAATTTGGTGGTTTGTATCTGAAACTGGGAAAAGTATAAAATGAAAGATTATGGTACAATAGAAGAGACTGCATAATGTGTGGAAAAGGAGAAAGAGGAGGAGGTAGAAGATGATCATATGACGATAATAATAGTAAGATACGCACTAATATCATACCAGAACAAATTGCATACCGAGGAGTTACATAGTATATTCTATTTATCTACGCAACTTCGATAGTGTGACAAACGCTGATGTCGACAGCTTAAATTGTATTCGTGGAGGAGATAGAAAATAAATGTATTGGAACTTGAAAACTTATTCCAACGGGCCTCTTGAGAAATCAGGGTAGATGTTGGAAAGTTGGCAAGGAGTACTTAGAAAAGCGTTTTCGAGGGGAATGGAATATCTTTGAAGGAAATGAACAACCGCCTGTTGCTACGTGCTGTAGCACAACTCTTCTTTCCAGTCCAAGAAATGCACCGTTATTAATTGAATCCAAAGAATCAGATCCGTGTTCATACTAGGTTGCCACGGGGTCAGGTGAATCCAGTTCACTCCTCCACACTCTGTGCCTTAAGGTCAATTTTGTAATTGCTTCGTTCATCGCGTAACCCGAGTTGTTTCGGTGTTCGGCCTGTCTGTCTAAGGTTAATTTAAATAGATTTCATTGCTATTTACGTGATGAAGTTCTTTTGGGATATCGTGTATGCGCAAACGAAATTGGTATTCAACGTTTCGCCTACCGTTTCTGCCTTCATCAACGGAGGTTGATTTTACTTCCATTTTTACACGGTTGATCACCCGAGAAGACTTCCTGGCATGAGTTTTTGTGTTCTTCCTCTACAGTCTGGCGTTTCAGTGTTCTATATGGCGGTAATTCTTTCCAGCCTAAAGGTAAAGGTAAAATTTACCCTAGAGCAGGCCACGAAGGCCTGGAGGGGAGGAGAGGCATGTCTCTACTCTTTAACTTCGGCGCTGGATTGGGGGTGGGTTGTCAGCGCCACGCCTCAACCGCTTTACCCCCGGAAAGGACCCGGTGCCCGTTTTATAGGAGGCTGGTTGGGCCCCAGGGCCGGTCTGGACTGTGCGGAATATCTCGCCCCCACCGGAATTCGATCCCCGGACCGTCCAGCACGTAGCGATTCGCTATATTACCTCCCAGCCTAAATGGAACTATTCCTTGTGGTGTATGTCTTGCCCCTCTCGTAATACAAGCACCGTTTACGCGCTGTCTGCATGCCCATTATGTTGCAAGTCGAGGGATGGATGTCTTCGCGAGGAAATTACATACAGGAAGATATACCTTTGGGCTTGTAAGATATAAACATTGTATGAAAAAACCTACTCGCTGACAAACTATTCTCATACATAGTGGCCGTTCCACTAGGCGGACCCTTATTCGAAACCTTTCAACAACGTCGGGAATATTAGACGCTCTACATATGTTTGGGTGTTATCTCGTCTTAACATCGGGCCGTTTCTCTCATTTATGCCCGTCATGATTGATGACTGTGTAGGGCCTACAGTGTAATAACAGCCTGGGTAGCTCCTTCATTATAGTGATTAGGCAAAGGAAAATGAGGATTCGATTCCCAGCAGAGGCAGAGATTTTTCTTCCCTTCACAGTGTTCAGAGCGGATCTGACGTCCACCTACCTCGAATTCACATACAGCGACCGGGGTGTGTAGTTTACGATTCTCCTCCATCTAGTGAGGAGATCAACGAACGATACGTGTAACTGTACTTCCGGTCGTCCGTAAGCCATCGTGGCATGATGCTGGTGTGAACGGCGGAACTGCCTGACTACTGGCGAAAGCTGTACTGTTTTACTTATGTGGTGGGGCTTGGCCAGCGGGCCCTGTTATACGTCAGTTCGTTTTTAGGCGCTTTCGCAAAATACTGTCTGTCCTTCCGTCTGTCCACATGGAACAACTCGGCTCCCACTGGACGGATTGTCGTGAACACTATTAAAACTAACTTTTGTGCACTATATTGTGTATATTAAAGCACATCCTAATGTTTTAACTCCGACGCGTTTCGGCAGCCATTTATGCCATCTTCAGGGAGTTCAGTCTTACTGTTGTTTCTTCTTAACACATCCGAATGGTGATCCATTCGGATGTGTTAAGAAGAAACACT
>JGI24700J35501_10930010_pt1 | contig 11006 bp, 6 predicted proteins | sample TergutTh196P1_FD_35501 | JGI IMG/M metagenome (IMG submission 35501) | reverse complement strand
CCCCCCCCCCAGCCAAATTACAGCAGTAATCTGGTGACTTTACCTTAGAAGCCAACCATTATAAATTATTTAATCACTGACACCATATCTTTTTTGGACTCTGTCCATTGTTTAAATGTTTTAAATAACATGAAGTTTCAGAAGTCAGCTCTGCTTCAATTTTCAGGCAAAGAACCAGAGCTGACTTTTCCAAAATGTTGTTTTTTTTAGGATGGACATAATTATAAAAAATATTATGTTAATGAGTCACACACCATCACCAAAGCCCTTTGGTGTTCAATTAATTAATAAATGTTTGTAAAATATTCCATATGCATGAGTAATCTTTCCCTGCATTCTACTTCTGTCCCCTCTACATACATTACACATTTCATTTCAAACTTTAGGAAGGGTGTTGATAAGTAAATATTTGTATGCAGATATGGTGCTCCACAGTTCAGTCTTCATAGATTTCCATAAAATACATGTTCCTGCTCTCATGTATAACACAGAAGTAAAAACTGAATTTTGCTTATGGCCTATGGTCTATGTCTGCTACAATAAATCTTATATCCATCCTGTATTGCTGTTCATAGTTTTTAACAGTCTATAGTAATTAAAGGAACAGTGTATAAAGATGTTCCTGCAGTGGACGCTATCCTTGCGGCACATCTACCTTGCTTTCAGAATGTATCCTGTTCAGATCTAAGCCATGATTCTTGAGATTATCCTCAGTCCCTCCAGTAAATGCCAGAACATTACCTTAAACAGACTACCACTAATTCATCCCACACCCCTTCCAATAAATCTACCAAATCCTACTTGATGCAATTTCAGCATGTGATAGTTTGGCTTTAAAAAATGAAATACACCTATCATAAGTTTCTTGTACACTACCCTGAGGTTAGCTAGCTTAACCATAGTTTTATGACTTTCTTCAGCCCCTCTAGAAGTTTCATGGTACCTTAAGTCACATACCTTCCTCCTTTGTGCTTCCCAAAAGATACTTCATAAATAGCTATCTAAGCACAACGACAGGGTAAATGCAGAATGGATCAACTGCATTTGCCAGATATCTTGCTGATCCAGTCAAAGAAACAATAAACAATACACTGGCATAAACAATACTATAACGTGCACACATAAAAGCCACTGGTGTCCATCCTTTTCCCACATATCATGGGTTAATATACTGGTACGTCGCATCTATAGGATTTCCATCTGATATTAAATTTGCATATACTACACGCATTTTTTAAATCTTCCCCACTTCAGTATGCTTACAAATAAGCTTGCATCAAAATACTCTACCACACCTTAAACATCCTGTTGTATAAGCCTAGTAAAGGTAAGAAACTATGTTACACCTTTACGTTAATAAAGCACGTGCTTAATAACTGGAACACATCCAATTTCCAGTACTGGTTAAAATTCCAAGTAATACAACATCTCAAAAAGCCTTCAAAATATCTTTACATCATCTAAAAGGAATGGAAACCAATGATCTAAGTCATTAGCATATACTTACATATTACTTGAGCTTCTTTCTTAAACAAACACTGAAAAATATTTAAACATTTGGCACAGTAAATGTAGTTTGACCAACAGCACTTGCCAGTCAACCCTACAGCTAGATCAAATTCCACATGACAATGAAACATGATCACACATATCACAACGGACATACAATATGCCACATTATGGAAACACGTATAACTGTAAGTTAAAACTACATTAATAAACTTACTAATATAATCACAACATTTAAGGTTGCCAGGTTCAGAATTATGAACCTAAGAGATTTCCTAATTAAAACTTTGATTCTGCCTTGGTGTCTTCTTTATCACAATCCTGGGAAAGAAACGGATTCTTTATTTACAATTCTATGTTGATGTCAGTCATGTAACCTGAGAATAACAGTACGAGTGAAAAAATGTCATCATTAAAAATCCTGTTTGACTCATCCATTTACTAAATAAACAAAAGGTGGAGGAAACCACAAAAACACCACACGCAGCCAAATCCTCCATAAAGTTTACAGGAAATAACTGGCCTTACACATACATGAAATCTTCAATGTGCATAAATAAATCAGAATCCTCATTATATTTGCTATAACACTCAAGTAGTTACCAAACATTATAATGTTATGATCCACTAAAAAATCTTCATGGGTTGTACCAGGTTTGAACATCATTCTTAAGATTTTATTTTAAAATATATAAAAACTATAAAAAATCTCAAAACTCTTTTCATTTTAATGCATGTAAACGATGAACTACAAAAATATTAAACCCAGGTGCTCTGTGACACCTACAGACATCACCTATCTCAATTATCATACAACATTATTGGTAGACAGGAAATGTTTGTGCTTCCTTGCAATTTGCCACATCTTAAATGATATTCTGCTATATATGATTTAATATAAACCATTTTAAGTCCCCTACGCATACCTGGTTTCTACTTATGATCAACAAAGGTAACGTCCCTGTACATGCAATGAAAGCATACAAAAGAGTGGAGGAATAGCTCCACTCATTCTCCACCTCAGCACTAGATCGAGGCAGGTGGTCAGCCTCACAACCCAGTTGCTTTAGCCCCAGTGAAAGCACCTGAGTATCCACTGAATAGGAGGCTGGGTGGGCCCCAGAGCCAGCCAGGATTTAAAACTAGACTGTCCCAGTCAAAGCAGATAATATCCCAGCCCAAGCAGAACAAATCCAATGGTCTCTGAAAATGCATCTGTATTTCAGGATTCAGCTCTGCAGCTCTGTTTCCCATTCATTTCCCCACCTTCTAGGGCCACAAAGCTGAGTCCTGAGCTACTTTTACTGAACCACATAATAAAGCTAGTACTGCTGTTAACTTAATTTAAGAACTTTTCCTCAGTACATCCCTCATCCACGATCCATTTCAACATTTTCATTAGTGTACTGATTAACAGTATAGAGAACAATCTTACAAAGAAGAGCCTTACCTCGAGAGGTAGCAAGAACGTTAGGCAGCACACGTACCAGAATTTACCCAAAACTATAAACAAAATTTTGAACCAAGGACTAAAATCAAAATTATGTGGTCTCATTTCTGTTGCAGCAGTAAACATCTAGAGAGTGTTTCCATACAATACGAAAGTACAGTGTGCAGGGGTAAATAATTTGTCACTTGCTTTTTACTCATCGACAATGGATACCATATAATGAGCTGCAGAATGTTTCACTCCACCTTCTATGGTGCCTAATTAAATAATTACAGATCAAATGATGACATTTATGACCTGACATGTCTAAAAATTCAGCTAACTTGTTGCTATTACTTATACAGATATTCTGTAAGCATACAGACTGATTCTTCTGAAAATGTAAAAAGTGACTCAATGAAAGTGTTTAATCACACTAGACACCGCTCTCTACATGTCTAACTATAGTTTCTATGCTACATGGTACCACAGAATTAATCAGCTACTCATAGACACATGTATTTGCTGCATGGCATAATCACCTTATAGGACACGATAATTCATGGACAAGAATGTGAGCAACATGGCAATAAAGTATTAAAAAAGAGTGTAAGTACGAATATAAAATCTTCCAAACCTCCATCAACATAAAAGTGTATAGCTTACCTGTCTTAAATAACAAAAGCTTTGACACAAAATCATGTTTCTTCCCCATCAGCAGTGCTCCTCATAGACACATATATACCTGACAACCTTGTTCTAACAGAACTGTTTGTCACAGAGTATCATGCTGAGCAGTTACAAATCAATGGACAGAAATATACATTCCTACTGAATTAGCAGTAACAATAATACCTATGACTTCCCTTGCCTGTCACAGTTTAACATCCACATGTTCAAATTTCATATAAATGGACTCTCACTTTTTATTACTTCTGGCTAAGATGTGAAAATATTTTTATGGACAATGTTTGTAAAATACAGTTGACTACTTGTTTGTGGTGAGTTTGATTTCAAGAACCAAGGAACATTCACATTAAACACTTATATAAACATGTCACAACTGCAATTTTTCTATATGATGTAAGACTGTCTACAAGAAACAAACTGCCTCATAATGAAAACTAGAAATGTACACCTGATTCAAGGTATACATATTTTAGATAATAGTTCACACAGTTCAATGGGTACAAACATTTAAGATGCTTTCTATTTCCAACATTCAAAAATACTGACACAAATGTTGGTAGACAGTACTCTTATGCAGATTCACAGAAAAGTTCTTGAAGACTTTGGTGTAGTAAATGAATTCTTGGGTTTGGAAATAGGACCTGACATAAGTTCACAAGCCCTGATAATGATTTCCAGGCCACTACATTAACAATCCCACATACCTGTTAATTTAATGTTGAAAAAGAAAACATTTCTCTGGAAACTTGGTACTCAGTATGGTAATCCCTCAGTTTGCATGGTTAACAGATCCTTAAAAACTGCTTGTAATGTGAAAACTCAAAAAACAAAATTTATTCCCCATTACTTAGCACATTATAAATCATGACTTTTTCAGTGATAAAAATTTTCCCTACCAACATAAAAAGTTAACTTTTAATACCAACATAGAATGGTAACCAAACATGAAAATGGTCACTATACCTGAATAACATTCTTAGCCATCAAAGCTGTATGAAATATATATAAAGATTAAATACCATTCTTATGAATACAATACACAAACTATTCTAAAGATCTAATCTGCACAAAATGATTAACACTTAGAACACCAAACTTTACAACACTATGGGGAGTATAAGACACACTGCAATGCTGCTACTTCTGTGCAAATCACTCAGGGATGCTGTGACACCTGTGCATTCAAAAAGATTCAGGAACCAACAACAGCTGAGAAGAGGTACCAGAGAAAATGACTGGTTTGTGACAAGGAGAAGCTCAAATAAATGAAAATGTGAGCAAAAATTTAAACACAGACATTAATTTTTAAATCTCATACATGCACAATTTCATACTGATTGCTCATATGCCAAGGAATTACTGTATTTTATTCACCACGGTACTACACACAGAAGACATGATCAACTCCACCGCTATTTCTACTCATGGAACTGGCTTACTCTTATGCTTCTCACATCCCTTCTGTGCATTCTAAAGACTTTCACTCACTAGGCACCAGCATGTCTAAAACAGGAAACATATACACAAGCAAGGATACCCCTTGGGAACACACTATCTTATGTACTGCTGCTTTAAGATAACAACATATTTGGAACTGAAATGGCTCATTACAATGGCAGGCTTTTCTTGTAGTTGTGATGGAACTACCACACTGAAATACAATTTTTATGTGTATTGTTTAACATGTCAGAGATGAACAAATGGGTATGGACTGCTAATATGACACTGAACTGAAAAAAACAGAATGCAGAGAATAATTTGTTTCAGGATAATGTAGTCTGTATAGCCACTCGCTACAGGCTGGATGGTCCAGGGATTGAATCCCATTGAGGGCAAGATTTTCTGTACCCATCCAGACTAGCCCTGGGGCCCACCTAGCCTCCTATACATGGGGAGGTCTCTTTCCCTCGGGTAAAATGGTTGGGGCGTAGCATTAACCACCTACTCCCATCTATCATCCAGGTTAAAAGAAGAGTATTTCCACTCCTCCTCTGGGTCTTCATGGCCTGTAATAGTGTGAACTTCACTATTTGCTTTAAAATGTTCTAGGAGCATAACTAATTTCAAATGTCACATATATGATATACAAGAATAAACTACATTACCAAATAACCATCACTACACTTAAAATACAATATGATACAAACTAAACTGAACACAACCTAACAAAAAACTCCTAACAAAGCAGAAATTCATTTACAGAACAAAATGTTGGTATGCTGGAAGATAACACAAATAATACTAACTATAACAGACCATTTATTTCAACACTCATAAAAAGAAAGGTAACGAATCATATTAAAATCATGTGATTCATATGGTTCAAATTCATTTCTTCTTTTAATAGCAATGACTGAAAAGTGGCAAAGTTATAAGTGATGAATGTACAGAAGTGATGGAAGAAACAATATGGCCACACTTCTAAGCATACTAGTCTGTCAAACATGATCAGGAATACAAAAAATCATATGAAAAACCTGACACAGTAATCTCTTGGCAGACATCTTTCAAACAAGGTATAAACAATGGCATCAAATATGCTTGGCATAAACTTAAATAAAACAGGGAACAAAAACTACGAAATACTGAAAAAAGATCTGTTCCTGTCTCCACTGTGAACCTCACGCCTGCAAAACAGGCTGATATGCCGCTATAACATTGACTGAGTCTATACTGACGAGCAAGAAAAAAACCATTCTGTAGTTTTAGCTAAGCGCAGGAGTGCTCCCTGATGATGGTTCCTGCGTGAACCGAAACATGTCGTAGCAAGTATTATAATTTTTATATTGTTTTAACATTTCTATGATTTTATAATAGTGTGCATCAGTTGAAACAATAAAAAGTGTTTTTGACTGAAAAAAGAATTGAGGGAACTGGAAAGAGCAGAGTAAATCATATGATGAGGGCTCCACAGTTTATAATCTACACCTCATTCTATTGTGGCTATTAAATCACAGTCGATAAAATGGGAAAACAAGCAATTTTAATAGGGAAATTAATTCATACAGAATATTGGTTGCAGAAACTCAGACGAAGAGACCACACATGCAACCTACGCACAGATGTAAGGATAACATCAAAATGTTGACTACAAAAATGCCCCACTCTTACCTCAGCATCAGCTGTTGTAAGTTTCACGAACTTTCTCTACAAGTCCAACTTGACATACCAAAAATGAAAGGTAAATTTTGCACTTCTATCTCATAACTTACCCCAACAAAATGTAATAACCTCTGCATCATGAAACCCCAATAGCATGGTCACAATCAAAGGCATCTGAACTTAACACAGAAATGAAAATTTTATAATAATTAACTTTATCAGAAAGTATTATACTGGACCATACGACTAGGAACAAGCACAGAAAAAATTATCCTCAAATTATTCATATAATTCATCATACAGAAAAGTACACAAAAACAACGAACACAGTCATTAATGAACATATGACTTCCAACACTGAAACATATAAAAAACAATCATACAAGGTGATATGAAAATTACCACCAGTTGAAGTTTTCACTTTATGGCAACTATTCAACTTATTCCTAAAAGTCTTCAAATCTGTTATAAAAGGCTGTTAATTTTAACACTATAAAACTTACGAGCTTAAGCACATTATATGACATACACAATCAGACTTTGTAGCCCAGTGACAATCTCACTGAACACTTGGTTTTTTCTTCACTAAAGCTTATTTCTAAACAACTCAAACCAAACCCTACCAGACACAACCAATAATTAGTCACACCAATTCCAAAATTTTTATAATCCCCTGACTATTGGCAGCAACTACAACACTCGAGTGCTGACGCCAGCAAACAGCTGATACAAATTCATTCACATCGTCCTCATGTCTTTCTTTCTCCAAAACACTTCGCAAAGCATCAAATTTGAAGCTGAACAACTGTTTTGTGAGCCCCTTGTAGTACACATACAAAGAATTATTTTCTGAACCACATGCCACATAATCACCATCAGTTGCAAGGCCCACAAAATTTTTCTCATTAATGTGACCAACAAATGAACGTAAGCACTGTGGGTTATTGATATTCCACATTTTGAGCTGGCTATCAGTTGAAGCTGAAACTATTTCCTCCTTATTCAAAAATTTAACATATGAAACAGCTTTGCGGTGACCTTTAAATATGGAAAGAGCTTCTTTCATATTTCGCAGGTCATAATAATGGACGCAGTGGTCTGCTGAACCAAATGCCAGATGACAAGAACTACGAGGATTAAACTTAACACAACAAACATTTGCTTTGGCTTCCAGTGATGCCACCGAGTGGTCAATGTTGAGAGACCACAGTTTGACCCTTGCATCATCTGATCCTGATGCAATCAATCTGGTATCCACATCATTGAAATCAACACTCCAACATCGTTTCTCATGTTCCTGAAAGGTTTTTGTCCGCTGCCCTGTTACAGCATCCCACACTGTTACTGCTCCCTCGTAGTCACTGCTGGCCAGAATGCCCTTGTGGTAAGAGTTAAAGCTCACACATGAAATCTTAGAACTTGAAATCATTTCAACACATGGGTAATGGATATCTACTGCATCTCTGATCACAGCCCCATAATCAAACACCTTTATTCGTTTGGTAACACCAGCTATTGCAAAAAACTCATTGTCCTTATCAAACTCGATGCTAGACACAATTGTAGAATTATTGAAAATGTCACTTGAATAGTTCAGTGTTGCTAAGGGACGTAATGTATTGTACCGAGAAAACTTGACAAGGTTTTCACGAAAAATATCCAAACCAGACACAGCTCCCATAGAACTGTCTGTTGAAGGTGTTTTGTCAGTATTACCTAACATTAACTCTTTAGCTCTTGAACTGAAATAGCACTGTACAAAATCATCAAAATGCCCATGCATTCGCTTCCGTCTCATTGCAAGTGCCATCACTGAATTATCCGAGGTCTTCTGGCTTCCATTGAATCCATCACTACCGCCACTATCACCAGGTGTCCCTCCTGACTCCTTTTTCTGTACTGTGCCACTTACGCTATTTGAGATCACATCTTTTGTTGATGAACTTGGGGCTGTAGTGCTACAATCAGCTTGACTCTCTCTGTCCAATTTTGGACACTTGTTCTGAACATCTTTCAAAATATTCTCCACCTCATCCATGTCTTTCTTTATAACAGCAACCTCTTTCTTCAACTGACTTAACTGCTGTTCTTTTTGCTGCAAAAGGTGTTTAAGAAATTCATGCAGAAGTTGATTCTGGGCAACACAAGATTCAGCTTCCAACAAATGCTTTCTCTGAGTAAGAACCTCCAAAATTATATTCACATCAGGGAGGGTCAAATTCTGGGATTCAGTAGCCACATAATCTCGAAAACCATCTGCTACCCCTTGAAGATTATCCCCAGAACCACCACGAGACAATCCTAGCTCCCCTGATACCATAGTACGGGATTTATACTTTGACACCAGTTCATTAAGCAGAAAATTTGGAAATACACTTTCCAGACCTTCCAAAGCAAAACTACATTTGGGGCAACGTCCACTTGACTCTAGTGACTTTGAGATGCAACGGTAACAAAATGTGTGGCCACAGTGTGTGACATGAGCCTCTTCTATTAGGTCAAAACAAACAGGGCACAGGAAGTCACTGTTTTTGTCTTCAAATGATCCCCCAATACCATTAAACACTGTTGGATGTTGACGCTTCATGGGACGAACTCTCTGTGGTGTTGCTGATGATGATGCACTGCCACTACTACGGCTGGAAGCCATTATGTGAACTTGAGAGTTGGACTAATTTGGGATGATCTAGTTGCAAAATTGCATTACTTATCAGTACAGCTTGGCCTGAAACGATAAAATAATGCCAATAGGTGGATAGTTTCTTAAGATTTCACTGGATTATATTATATTATATTAATCAGTAAATGAAAATGCTAACATGTTATTGGCAGCATTATTATATGTGTTTCAGGTCAACTTCTGCCAATTAACCAATATTGTACTACCATGCCAGCTAAGCAACTCAGACAAAAACAAACCAAACAACATCCACGGCAGGTACATGTAAACTTTTGAATCAAAGTGCCAAAAGAAGTGGTAGGGAAGCCACTGAAGACCACCAAAACTCTACCATTTATGGCACAAAAATAATCAAAATCCATTTCTCTCAAGATTCTCATTTGACACCCAGCCAGTTTTACACAGTAAGCACTGCTCATATGTTAAACTAAACATTGTCACCCATATTGGTTACATATCCAAAGAAACTTCCTACTGCACGTACATTTTTCTCAATTCTGATGAACATGAAACCTTGCCTACACAACTCCAATCGTGTGTATGTGTGTGTGTGTGTGTCCACAGAACTGCATACTTGAGGTACCCCATCCCTCCAAAACTAATCACTTCACTTTCATTTCAGCTGGGCAAAGAGATGTATTCCATGCAACAAAAAAGCAGGCTGCATTCTGTGACTGGAAAAGTTCAAATCATACACCAATTTGACACATGTTCAGTATGGTTAACCCAAACCACACACCACCAATTTACACAACTGTGAAGATGTGAGATAAATGTCTAAAACAGAAAGGAAGTTCCATGCACAACATTGTCCTCTCCGAATGGCATCCTGGTGCTACAAAAATGCCTAAAACTTACGTTACCTCAACAAGCCACAAAAACCACACACTTGTCGTTGCTCAGTAGGGTTAGAAAGAGCGGAAAGTGCTTACACACGTGTACCGCATGGCAATTCCGCAACTTTCCTTTACCCAGTGCTTCTTATCTACACCATTTTTCGATAAAAAAAAAGACTAGAATGATGACAAGACCCTAGTACTTCTACGTAACCTTAGTTACGTACAATATAAGCAATTTCATGTGTTAATAACCGTTTCGTCGCAATCCTATTGCAGTCTGGTAATACTTACAACTTAATACAATCTAGCAGTGTTCCATTCGTCTTTTCGTTGATTTTCTGGGCTGATGGTGTAAATTTCAAATCATCTGTGTCATCCTCGGCATTACTCTTACTCGTATACACGCCTAGCACCAACCCCGTCTGCATAAAACGTAAATTTGAATTACCAATAATGTCAATCCATGGGATCCAATTATTTAAAACTTCAACGCAGATCACACAGTCTTGCAGTTACCTTTTCTTTCATGTAGTCAGCACTTGCACATGCTCTTTTAATATATGAGAACTGAGAAGCCTCTAACCGCTTCCAAATTCTTAATGTTGCTAACATCCCTTTGACTATAACCATTTTGCGCTCATCTAGTCAGCACTTTTTTTTTAAGTGTGCCGTTGCATCCGGCTTTCGGAAACGAAAGAGGCAGCCAGTTACTGTAAAACTTTGTTCAAAATGTCTCCACCTACAACCATAATCGTTG
>JGI24700J35501_10930009_pt1 | contig 11006 bp, 6 predicted proteins | sample TergutTh196P1_FD_35501 | JGI IMG/M metagenome (IMG submission 35501) | reverse complement strand
GAAGAAAACATAAGCTGCAATGGGCAACTGGATCTACGCCCAAATCTATTTCTCTTTGCTGGACAGCAATACACCATTTAATAAATTAAGCTGTCAATACGTTATTTACATAATTTAACCTAGAGTAGCACCGTACGTAAGGGTCGCTTTTAGTTAGAATCTTAAGAAAGTTATCGAAAATGAGTTTTAACATTAATCTAAAACACATACAATCACAAGCGTTAATCCAGGTCTGCTCAACCTTACTTGCGGAGCGGCAAATTTTGACAAAATGTAGTCTGCATGCAGGCAACATATAATTCAATGCACAGAATGAATAACTATAAGTAAAATGATACGTAAAATTATACCTTATATTTACCTATACATTTTGTGCCATGATAATATGCTCATAATAACGGGAACAATTTATTAACAATTAAATTCACAACCTAGGCTCCGGTGTCGATATTTTTAGCATTTTTTACAAATTAAATTAGTAAAATAAAGTATGTTTCCATAAATAAAAAGCCGTAAGTTTTCAGAAGTGCTTATATATATACACACACACACACATCACATTTGTCGTCATTACTTGCAATACTTAATTCAGCCGTATATATTCCTACAAAGATGACTTTTATTAACTTTTTTGTATTTGCGCTTGACGTATTTGTGCATTATATAGTTCTGCTGGCAGTAGTTTTTTTATTTCTATATATATTTCTGTTATGTTAATTACAGTGTAGTATATACAACAACAAAAATTATTATTACTATTATTATTATTTAATATACTGAGTAATTTTTTGTTCCCTGCTCTTGACAGTATGAAAGGCAGTCACGGTTGTAAAGCTCTGAGCAGTCACAGCATCAGAAATGTTGAATGCAATTTGAATTTTTATTTCACATCTGATTTCTGTTTGTTATTCATAACATGCGTTTTCTTACACGCCATATTTTAACCAACAAAATGCAAAAATCTCGTGTCAGGGTATATAGTGTACTGCAGCACAATAAATAACCTGACACGAGACACGTCGTACACTTCAGCCGGGAGATCCCGTTAGACCATATATTGTTAACAGATGTTTGTATACACAACCCAGGAAATATAAACAACTGCGAACGTGTAACAGAAGAGGCTTATTACTCTATGGTGTTGTTATTACAGCAATATGGACACGTACTTTTTAACATGTGTAATTTAGAACTGTAATATTTTAAAACTTTTAATTTTTCTGATGACAGTGAAAGCGAGTTGACCTGAACTACGTGTTGGACTTACGATCCTTGTTTTGGATGAATTCCCTGAGGATGGCATCTTGGTGCCGAAACATGTAGGAGTTGTTACATAATATGAAGTCTGTTTTATGATCCATTTAATTGTATTTTAACTTGTGCATTTTATTGGTTAAAATATGGAATTCTTTACGTTTACTCGAGTAAATATCGATGTATTATATTGAGTGTTATTTCTTTCTAAAAATCCAATTATTTTATACTGCAAACAAGAGAAGCATGCATATTTCTAGCGAACTACCAGTACTTATATTTCAGTCATAAAATCCTGAATATTCCTGCCAGTACTGACGAAATATATAAATAATTCGATCCAAGACGAGGCACATTTTATGATTTTCATATTAATAATTTCAGACAGAAATTTAAATATGTGGAACATTTTTAACATTAAAAAGCACAGAATATAAACATTCATGTGTTTCGTAATTTTCTCAGAATGCAAAGTGGTTGTGGTCCTAAACAACATTAACCACGTTGTATTCATGACAGAGACTCGGTGTTTTGTGTGAGATACTAAGAGAATTTTTAGATATTGCTTACATTAAATTCAGTCTTCAGAGTGTTAAAGTGTTAAACTACAATTGTAGTTCCTCTTTATATACATCATCGAATATAACTCACTGTTCCACGTAACAAGGAAATGCTACGTCATCCTACCACAATTGCTGCCTTACCTTCATTTGTTCCAACATAACAGCTGACTTTATGGGACGGTTTTAATCAACTGGGTCTATCGATATCTGGATATACCGAGGTAAAGTACAAAACAAACTAAATCCGGAAGCTATGTGACCTTCAGAAAATTTGATGCTAGAGGCAAGATTAGTATTCCTGTTATTGTTGCTTTTATTATTATTATTAATATTAATATTTACATGTAGTGTTAGTACTACTGTTTAAAATCCTCGATATATTTACGTCATAAAGTTTGAGCTTGACGATTTTCAAACGGTGACAGTGTGGTTTTCTATGGCACCTCTATGTAACGCAGATTTTTTAATGGTCAGTGGTACAAAATCCGCAAAGATATAAAGTGAATTAATAAATTATAAATTCCTTACATACTGAAGCCCTTATCTACAAGCAGTTGACAATAAGCTGGTGATTTAAATAATAACAGACAGCTTCCAACAGAAACGAGTACCGTCCCAATATCTTCACCCTACGCTTATTGTTTAAAATTCGTGCATAATATCTGCGCAGTTAATAAATGTAACCGCCACAGCGTATCTCTCTTATTACCTATAAAGTCTATGTGGTCAAAAAACCGAGCTCAACAAAGCCCACATATTCACTCCTTACTAAAAAGCTTCCATAATAAGAATCATTACTCGCACTTACACCCACGCGGCTCCTATTATGCAGGGAGTGGTGACATTTAGTTCACATTTGTCCGTCGTATAAGAAAACAATCGTACTGTATTTTAAGTAGGCACCGCCATGAATGCATTGTGGTACACAAGAGGTGTCAAGGCCTAAAAACAGACTATGGTTTAGCGAAGTAAAATCGGATTACTGAAAGACTTGCCGGTAGCGACAGGGAGTTTCATTACTCCTAGGCCTTGGAAGAAACTACCCCACATTTTATGTAAGACTTAGAAGCAGTGTATATTTACATCCATGCCCCAACACCATCCACCAACCCCAAAGGCGTATGGTTGAGAGAGAGTAATTTTCCACACATTCTTAACTTCGATATTAGAAGATCAGGAGTGGTCGGTCAGTTTCCTTTTCATGGAAATACCTACTTGATACGAAGCTGGGTGGTCCCCAGAACCGGTCTTCAGACACTGCTGAAGAAATAAAAAGTGCCCTTCCACGAGGAGAATCGAATGGCAATGATCAAGCCTTTAGCAAATGCCTATACTCAGTTTTCAGGATCATGGAAAATATAAAATGTAACGGTCATTCGATATCATAAAGAGGAAAATGAAACTAAGCACTCTAGATGCCATTAAAGTACGTCGCATCCTACTGCACACGACAGGGACATTATTTTACCTGACAACTACCATCATTCGTCACTCACACATTTTCGCGCGACGGCAGGCGCCGCCTTTCCAATTTGCCTATATTCGGGATCCACGTGTTTAAGTGTAATGTACTGCCTTTATATTATGTTTTTAATCACCGACAGAAGATAACTGAAATATTTTCCTTCTGCTCGCAGACACGCGTAACTCCAGGTAAACACGTTGTTCATTGCTTGTCATCTAGTCAACGGGTAGTGACTAGCGTCAGTTGTAAGATAAAATAATATCCCTACACTTGGCAAGTGGGCAAGTAAATGAATCAGGAGAAAGTTCTAACGGACAAATATTCATTTTCTTGTAGAATGCAGTATTTCGACATGTGACGCAGTGTAGTCTGGTGGAAATGTACCAACATTTTCAGAAGAAACTGCTTCCTCATTAGAAGGTTATTATCAGTGTAGTCTTCTACCTTAAGCTTTAAGACAGCAGATTGTAGTTAGGCGCTGTTACCTCCCTGCTAGACCACATAATCATCCCAAAATTTTGTCACCGCAATATTCATCTCTGTGCTTGCCTCAAACCTGATCATTCATCTTCGTTTATGTTTCCCACTTTTTTTCATTTTCTTTGTTGTAAGTTTTCTCTTTTGCTCTTATTTTTACATCTTCTTTCCCTTCTTAAGCGTGGAGACTGTCACTTTCTCGCGGAGACATTCTTCGACACCATAAAATGTATGAAGAGGCCCCGACACATAGAATTATGAAATTACGTTCTACTTTCCTGCAGAAATTTGCCGGAGTGTCAGCTGTTCAAGGTAAATGCAACGGCATGGTATTATTACATCATAACAATACAATCCTCGTGCAGCACGAAGGCGTGAAACAGCTGCCGATCTATCTTACCATGACCATTGCTAGTCAACTAATTATACGATACTTGGTCAAAGAGCGAAACAAAAATAATTGTTTCAACGTAAGCATAAATTGTTAAGACGTTATTATTTGGTTGTAATATTGACGAAAATACGACAAAGACTTTTGTGTCAGTATAGACAGAAACCGCAAAACAAGCTTATTTGCCACAGTGCAGACAGAAAATGCAAAGCATCCCTTTGCTTGGAAGTTGACAGGAACTGCAAAACAAGCCTGCTACTTTAATGCATTTAGAAACAACAAGAGCGTATTTACTTCAATGTATGGAGAATCAGCAACGAAGCCAGCCTCAGAACAAACACAGGCTGAGAGTAGCATGCCCCCTTTTTTAACGTCTGTCTCTCACACGAAGTACATGAGATGAAAGTCTGCCTCGTTATAAAAACATTTCATTCCTTAAACCACTTAAAGGATTTTATTTAAATAAGGTAAAACTACTCCACGGATTGCAATTGTGAATTGTATCAGCCTACTATAAACTCTACTTCACTGTAAGCTACTTCAAACTTAACTATATTCCTGCAAAATAGATCCTGTATGACGAAATAACTTCATAATGTAGTTATAGTTCACAGGTGACCACCCTTAATATTTTGAAGTACTACACTGTTCTAAATAACGATTAAAATCCAGTACTATACTCACAGAGTAGGTGCAGGGTCTCTTTTATAAAGATAAACTTTTTGGGCAAAATGCAAGACTTTTAAAGTTAAACCGATGGCACACGCTTTTTCACCTCTACTTAAAAATATTAAGTATTTTTACGTCTCTGGTACTTGATTACTAGTACTAAAGACGTCAGATTCTCAATGTGGGAGCCCGTGTTCATTACTACGGCCATCAATGTGGTATTTATGTTGGATAAGTTGATATGAGATTACATTTTTCCTCCAGTACTTAGGTTTTCCCTCCAAATATTATTACACTTATAGTCTACACTACCGACATTCTTTCGAACACGTGCGGTTTTATTTGTTTATGGCGTCGCTAAATTAAATATTAGTCAAATATTATTAATAAACGTCAAAACAACTGTTATTTAGGTGTGAGTATGGATTTGTCTTTAGGTAGAACACGCTAAATCGACGGAGCAGACAGAGTTTTGAGAAAATATAATTCTTAATTTGTCAGAAAATTTCCCACATTTCGCGGAGACATCTCAAAACATCTTCTAGCAGTTCCTATTGAATTCAAAATAAGTACACTCATATTATCACTGCGATTTGCAGAAGTTCCAGTTTAACATTTCCTCCCGCCTACAGAGGAAATCTTCACAAAAGCTAGACCATTCTGCAACGGTCTTCGTAACCACTGTTTTAGAACCACCGGTACATGTACATGTTCGCACAGTCGTGCGGACAGATCACATACCGAACCTGACAGATGATCGCTCTTGAGAAACCAAATTGGATCAGACGGAACCAGTTCGCTGTTTGGGCGTGGCGGACGATCAGACGTAAGAGAGATACGCTCCTCCACAGACGGTTTTCGAGGGTCAAAATTGCTGACCTAACGGCGTGACCGTTTATTTTATATTGTGGTCGCCGCAGGAGGCGAGGTGAAAGTGCTGCCTATATGTTAGGGGCAGGAGGCTTAAATGGGGTCACCACTCTGAAGAACGGACTGTTGTGAAGATAGGGTTCGTAATTCGCAACAAATCGAAGGGCTGTATTATTACAGTGGTGACTTGACACTACTAGCGATCTTTTGTATTTCTAGAAGAACTGGTGATATAGTTCAAAGGACTAATGCCTTTAATACCAAAACAACTTTTTGAAAACGATCCTGAGCCAGTCCTAATCTATCTGCCTAAGATGAACCTCAGTGATTAACTAACTATAAGATTATTTCACCAAAATTCTCTTTTCAAACTCTGTTTCCCCCAGACCTACCTCCCTACTAAACTACCATATATTTCAGACTACCATACATAATATGTTACAATTCATAAATTAACTAAGCTTGAATAAAATACAGATCACCTGACAAAAAACACTCAGTTATTTCTAGTGTGAATGCAGTTAAGTCTACGTGCAGAATTCAGATTTTCAGTACCGTTACTAACGAAGCGCAATTTAAAGGAGAATCCTGTGCCTTTACTGTCCACCTGCCTTCATAACATTAAACAATACACGGGCCTATTATCGACTACTGTTGGACCTGCGCTTAAGTGTTAGACTTCGATTTATGGTAATTTCAAATTCTAGAAATGCTTGCTACCATTCGTTTCAAATATTTTACCACCTCCTCTTGCGTTTGAAAAAACTTAAGATAAAACTGCAAGAGTATAATTATATTCCTGCCACTTCACGTGTGTATCAAAGTTGGTATCTTGCCTTCATGAAGGTTAACGCATTGAGGGTGTGCGAGAAGAAATTCTGACAGAATATTTTAATCTAAGATGGAGGAAGTAATATGAGACTGGCAGATATTTACGTAATGAGGAGCTCCATAATAGGAACTACTCACCAAAAATTACTGAATAGATCTAGTTAATGAAGATCAGAAGACCATACATGTAGAAAGCCTGGAAATTACAAAAGCATAAGAGAAGACGTGTGAACACGTGGTGGTGGAAAGTTCAACGAACTGGAATACAATTGCGGATAATCTATTGATGATTTTCCAGTGCCGAATATAGAATTCACTGCACAAGATTTAACCCGGTATAGGAAGCTGTTTAAGAGTAAACCTACATAGGGCTTATTTAACCCTAAATGTCCTGCATAGGGTATTGCCCGCTTAGTGTACTCGTGTGTTTCGTGATTAATCTTTTAGTACAGATTATGGATAAGCAGCATCTTTTCTATGATATGGGACCTTTTTTTACATTTTTGGTGGAATTTTAAATTTAAGAAGATTAGTAAGTTGCCAGGCCTGTACAAAAGGTGTAGGTGTAGAACGAACACTTGCTGTAATTTGGCACTCCTGATTTGGTGCATAAATCTTGCAGGCGCTTGAAAAGGTTGCCGCAAGGCGCAACTTGAAACCCTCACATCTTATTGACCCCCTGAAGACAGCCAATCTGCGAACATGTTCAAGGAACTATGCCACAACTAATGTCTTGCTGCCTCGCCAGATGACTTCCCCGTGGCTCTCAAATATATCAGGGAACACTGGATTATTTACTGTCACGAGATTTAAAAATATCTTTAAAAAGTGAAACAACTTTGTCAGACACTGCTCAAACACCGAGATTATAATCGCGTTTCTCTGACAACTTTGGCCTTTATAAACATATTTCTGCAGATCTGGCTGCATAAAGGCAGGTATCAACAGGAACGGTAAGAACAGACATGTTTCTGCAAAGAATTAAATATCTCTACGTGTATCAGTACTTCAATGACAGTAACGACAGTTTATTCTAGTAGTAATAAAACTATAATTCCTTATTATACAGGCTAGGAGAAGAAACTGGATTAGATCTGTTCAGCTCCAGGAGAACAATCAAGACAAGAAATAAAAAGATACTGTAACCTAAAATAAATGTACCCATTTGAACGTTCAAAAAATAATTTTAATAGATCCCCGTAAATGGTTGAATACGTAGTCCTCTGCGGAGAACTTTTTCACTATGACACGCGCAATTTTGTAATGAATTTAGTGTCGGAATACAAAATAATGTAGTTCACGCGATTGTGTAGGTTAGCACTGTAAAAATGTTTATAAAGGACTTTAGTTAAAACCGAAAAGAAGAAAGCTTGTATAGACAACTTAAGGTAAAAAAAGAATTTCTTGTCCTCTCCATCGAGGCATGTAGGGGGAGTAGAAGCACAGCTCCACTCATAATTCACCTCAGCACTAGATTCAGGTGACTGGTTAAAGTCAATCCGGGGAAATAACACCGGTACGAATTGAATAGCAGCTGCGTGGGGCTCAGGACCGCTATGGACGTTCTGAAGAACAGAAAATCTTTCTTTCCAGCTGGAATTCGAAACCCAGACCCAGCCCGAAACCTAGTCGCTATACCGCCTACGCAACCTCGGCTTCATAAAAGACCAAGAACCTAATTTTACAGCACCTTTCTGCATCCATCTTCACGGTCGACTGTTTGGTGACGTAATAATGTAAAATGATCTCATGTTCATCCTAACCACTTGTACCCCGAAGACAGAGAGAGTATTATCCTCCAAATTTATATATTATTCGCTTATATTACTTCAGCTTGTCACAAACCAGCCTGAAACAACGGGATACCTGCTTCTCTAGCCTTAAAATACATATAAACTCTGTTCTGGATTTAAAAAAATATATTTCAAGGTTTACTGCAGGCGGTGTTGTTGGGGAGACTAAAGACGTCTGCACAGAGAGTACACTGGCTGGATGAGTATAATACTGAGAACTTAACCTTCCGCGTTGTCTGGTCATAAGAATTGTCATGCAGACTCTAATTTTTTATGATGTCGTTAGTGTAGAAAAGACGCACGAATCTGCACTCCTTTTTATTGTACACAGCTTATAGGGATAGATTTTTACCGACAAATCAGGACATTCCATCGTCCCCATCTTCAAGGGTCGAGCTTGACCCTTGAAATGAGACCGATAACTTGTCTCGAAAGATCAGTAAGAAAGTACCATTCTACGCTGCGTAAAATCACAAAAGAGCGCAGTTCTCATTTACACAGCGGCGGAAGCCTGAAACCACGCAGCGAAATTGCGCAGTCGTGTCATGAACTCTGGCAGGTCTAGAAAAATAACTCTCCCTGAAAGAAAGATGTAAAATATTTACAGAATCCTATATGCAATATTTTGTTCTTCAAATATCCAATATTTGAAGTTTATCTCTTTAAAACTCAGAGGATACTTTATGTACCACCACGATCAACATTAAAAAATTATTCACCTAAGTGGCACAAAGAATTTCTGTCATCCATGTGGATATCACGAGAAACAGAAATTTTTTCTCACTGGTTGGTTTCTATAACTGAGGTGAAGTGAGAAGAGTATGGTTACTGCGCGGTAAAACTTTCATATTTAAATAAAACTCAAGTATTCTTAGTCGTTGCATGACAAACCTTAGTTGTTAAATCTTTACTTAATGCAAGAGAAAGTGGTGGGTTATTCAACTGCAAAGTTTGCGAGTCCCAGCTGTAGCATCACACGTCAATATATGTTACAAATTCAGAAAATCAAGTGTCCGAATCCTCTGAAATGATTAAAACTTTCAGAACACATCTGAAATATGCTGGCCGATATTACAAACTTTTTTATGTGAATGCGCTAAACATATGGTTTTATTTTATTTCAAGAATACGGACGCGAACTCAAGAAGATACTACAATTATATCTACAAGTTTCACCAAAGTCCCTCACAAAAAATGGCTTTTGTCAGCGTTTTAATGGCCGACAAACCACATTAACAGAAGCATTAGTGCGCACGCCCCAGCTGAGTAACACCCCTCTGCTCTCTCTACTTACTCAGAAGCTCGTCTAGCCCAGGTCAGGTATCGTCAACTCACGCGACGGTGCAGTCATAAAAACCTGGCCATACACGAATAGCCAGATCTCAAATGTACAACACTGCGCAAAATAAAATCCTTATACGCAATGCTCTGTGGAAACGGAGTGGGACCCTGCATCACACCAGGCATCGAAATGAAATCCTTTTTACTAAGTGTTAAACTAACCCCCAAAAAGGGGATCCTTCATTAAAAAATTGAAAGTAACTACCCCAAATTTATGGACCAGAATCTTTACCCTATTAGCATGAGTCCGACAACAGACACTATCCAGAGCCAGATTAATCCAAATAACAAAAATAGTATTATCTTTCCTGCGCGCCGATCCCAGAGGCCGCGCGGTCTAAGGCGTAGGTCTTCGGCCGCTCGCCTGCTGAGATTGTGGGTTCGAATCCCTCCGAAGGCATGGATGTTTGTCTGTTGTGAGTGTTATGTGTTGTCAGGTAGAGGTCTCTGCGACGGGCTGATCACTTGTCCAGAGGGATTCTACCGACTGTGGCGCGTCGCGAAACACTGCATAAGCAAGTCAAATTAAACAGGTCGAACCGCTGGGCGACACCTGACGTTACTAATCTATTAGCAAAAATTAAGTCAGAGTAAAATGGCTAGTTAGTCTCAATAAGACTAGGTGCCATCATAAAGAAGACAAAACAAAATCTTTCCTGCGAACTATAGGTCTTGTAGTTCTTCCCTTCAGCTAGGATAAAAATTATTTCAACTAAAATCCTGTAGGACACATATCTACTCTCCCCATACATGTTACGTAAGAGAATACACACCGCTGCGCCATGATAGGATGCGTACTTAAAATAACAGACTATATCTTTGCCACATACTTGACAATATACAATTTTTTGCACCTTTTTAGTTGAAGAGCCTTTGAACCACCACAGATTTAATATTTTCTCCAAGTTTTGGGTTTCGGCCCTAGCTTTATATCACCAACTCGACTCTGATATCGCTTCACTAAGACAGAATGAATAAACGTCGGACCGCGCTAGCTCTAAAAGTAGGAGAGCAAAGATAACAAATGTATGGCAAAAGCTCGTAACTGGATCGGTGTATTAGTTGTAAAAAGTGAGTAAAAGATGGACACTTTATGTGAGACGACAGTCACTGACCGCTAATAAAGGAAGTTATAGTTACAGTGCCTAGGAAGTGTTCAAATGTAACCACGGTCACATTTATTGACCAACTAATGCACTCAATTATAAAAGTCGTAGACGTTAAAATTTTATTATATAAAAGTCTAAAAGACACACATTAAAAATTACTCCAACATGTTTCGGATCACATAGGATCCATCGTCAGGGAGTGATAACCTGTAATTGACTGAAATTACATATGATGGTTCAAAA
>JGI24700J35501_10930011_pt1 | contig 11013 bp, 10 predicted proteins | sample TergutTh196P1_FD_35501 | JGI IMG/M metagenome (IMG submission 35501) | reverse complement strand
CAGACGTTTCCATTTCTAATGAAATTACATTTATTGTTTCATTTTAATAATGTCTGTGCCTTACTGATAATACAAACTATCATATTTCACTAGGTGTAAGTCATGAAGACCTCCCAACTGTACTGAAGACACTAGACTTTGCAGTTCTCCATCGCCATAAAAAGCTCTCCCAGCAGCGTATGTTTGCATTCACAAAGCGACTCGCAGCATTGGCTATGCAGCTGTTACACAATGGCTCCATTAGTTGCCTTGCAGTCATAAGGACAATTTTGCAGGTATGTGTTTTGAAATTTGGGCTCAAAAATATTTTGCTTTGTGGCTAAGAGAAATTAACATCCAGTTTTCAACTTCAGTTTTACAAAACCATCATGCTTCATGGCATTAGAATCGTGGGTACATAAACTGTTCTTGTTAATACAATGCAGAATCCTTGCATTTTCTTAAAGGTTTTCCTAAGCTTCGTTTTCTTTGGTTTCTGCCTCTCTTTCTAGCCTGCTGTTCGTATTTTGTAAGAAAAAATAAGCTTGAGGATTATCAGGCCTGTGTGTCTCTTATTTCCTGATAACATTGAAACCACACCATAATTCTGCTGTGTATATGGAAGAGGACCACATAACCTAAAATTTGCTGACACTGTTCAGTAAGTAGTGGACCAAAAGATAAGGGACAGAAATTATTTTGTTGAGTAAGCATACAGAAAGTTGAGGAGTGAAAATAAAAGTAAAATTAGATAATAAGGAATTTCTTATATGGGAAGAGATAAAAGGAAAAATAAGAATTTGATAGAAACTTGCAAAACATAAATACAATACCAGTATAAGGATAGACCTTGTAGAAAGAGAATTTTATGTGAAGTTTGATTTGATTGATAAACCTGAATTTCTAAGACATAAATAATACAAGCTTTAACATACTTCGATTGGTAACAATGTGTGTATATGTACACACAGTACTTGGTATAGTGACTTTGCTACAGGCTGGATGGTGAAGGAATTGTAGCTCAATTCCTAGCAGCAGCAAGAGACTTCTTTCTCCCACATCATCCAGTTTGGCTCTGGGGCCCACTCACCTCCATCTACTCCGAAGTTTAAGAATGCATGGACCTATACCTACACTCCCACATGCCCATCCAAGGCTTGCACAGGGACAGTGCCTTTTACATAGTCATACAGTTGTAATATTAAATGAGGTATTTCATTATTCAATTGCAGTTTTTTATAGAAACAGCCTATGCAGGTATTATCTATGTTTGCTGACAGTGCTTCTTGATAAAACGCTTGATCTAAACAGTCTTCTCCTGATCCACCCTTAACAGTATTAAAAGCAGACATTATTGTATGTCTACTGTGTGTGCTTGTGCACAGGCCTGGTAATGCAGATGTGTGTTTTGGAGTGAGGTGGGGTTGCTGAATGCTTTGCTGATGATACTTTTGTTTGGTGCCTTGCATTTACGTACAGAGTGCGGTCCAAAGGTTCCCGGACTAAATTTTTTTAATGCTTTCCTACCAACGTTATCTACCGGACCGTGATTGAACTACATAGTTGAAACCGTTTCTCACAAGAGTGCAAATTGGCATTAGTATAGTTGCAGCTGTTGTTAAGACAGAACGTCTCGCACTAACTGTTGTTGTTACTCTGTGTCAATGTCATGAGATGGATGTTAAGAAGGAACAACATGTGGCAATTAAGTTTTGCTGTAAAGTCGATTTTTTGGCTACAAAGACTGTGGAACTGATTCAGAAGGCTTACAGTGATGCAGCATTAAGTCGAACAACAATTTTTTTAGCACATTTCAGTTGAGTTATGGTTTCAATTATCTAGGTAACTTGTATTTCAGTTTGAGACATAAATCCATTTTTTGTTAATGTTTTGTTGTTTGTGTGTGTTTATTGTGTAATTTGTGTTGTAATTATTTGAAGCTAGTTCTGTAATTGGCCTTTGCACTGTTAAGCTAGCACTTCAAGAAATGGAATTAAATTATTATTATTACATTGTATAGTTGGACATTGTGCAGTTAAACTGACAGTTTAATAAGTACTACTACTACTACTGCTGCTGCTGCTGCTGCTACTACTACTACTACTACTACCACCACCACCACTACTACTACTTACTACAACCATTTACTACTGCTACTTGTACTATTGTTATTACTGTTACCTCTACTCCTACTACTACTACTACTACTAGGTCAGTACATGGTGTTATTCCTTAGAACAGCAGTCTTCACAGACGGCACTCTGAGAACCTCAGATCTCCTGCAATGCTGCCTTGTTTTACGTTGTATAGGTGCATAGGTCAGTGGACATACTGCTGGATCCAGACTCATCTGTTGGACAAGGGATGTACTTTCCAGAGTTGGAGGACCCTGAATATTGCAATGCTAGCAACACTGCCCTATGGGAACTGATTGCGTTAAAGCGCCATTATCATCCAACTGTTCGCAAGTTTGCCCGTAATATCCTGCTTGGTATCCCAGCAACAGGGGACGGTTGCCTACACCCTGAACTCACTAAATTGTAAGTGATGTTGTATACACTATAGTCATTACACTGTTGTTCACACGGTTACTGACATGCTGAGTGTACCCACAAATGTCCTTGCCTTTGCCACCAGAAGGTGCTAGAAAGCTAATCCGCAGGGATGACATGCATCCCAGTTCATAAAGGAAAACTTTTGGGAGTATTACATAGTATTTGAATATGTTTGAATTACAGTATTCAGGAGGCTGAACCATATAGCAAATAGTTAAGATCATACAGTTGATTGTAACTTAGGTTTGTTTTATATTTATGAGGCAGGTTAAATCTTTACCTTGATCACATAAGTTTAAAGCTCTGACACTTGCTTTAGTGTAGTCTGTTTATTTAAAACATAATTTGATTCTTTGTATTCTTTAGGTCAGCAGAGGAACTGTACATTGAATTTAATCCATCACAAATGGCATTTCGACCACCAGTGCCCACTCCTAAAAAAGTTTTATCCAAAGTCAAGCGTCCAGTTCACTTCAACTTCCAGAATGAAGCTCTGTCCAGCTACGTGAAAGAAGTGTCAGAGAGGCAAGTGGAAGGGACAGTAGATTTCAGCCTATTTGAAACTGGTACAGAGTCGTGATTGCTGCTGTTTGGAAGTAATCCAATTATAAGAAGGTGTGAAGGCCTATCAGATAACTTGCTAGTTGAGTTCCTGTACGTTGTTGACAGCTGCAGTTGGCACAGTGTTGTCAGTTCTAGGCTAAACTGGGAGTGGCCAGGCACCATTGTACCTCTTTCAAATACATTCTGTTGGAAATGTGTTTATAGTTTGTCACTATGGATGTTTTTTTTAAATGGATGGAAAATGTTTGGTGGTGCATATGCAGTGCTTCCCTCTTTTATCAACTTGCCTTTTTATTCCCACCCCTACAACTAGGTAGTCTGGTTACTCCTTTTTTTCCTTTTTAAAGTGTATACAATACTTAACTTGGATAAATTATGCAACCTCAACTCCTTAGTCAATCTGTGTCCATTCTTCAGTTTCGTTCTCCTGAAGCTTAGTGATTTGAATAATTATCTGTAGGTTCTTCTGTTGTAGTCTCAAGACTTTACTTTACAGTCTGCATGGGCCTTACATTTAATTCTTCCAAGTCCTCGTCATATGAAGGTCCAATGGCAAACACAACATTTGGGTGCAGTTTTCTCCGTCCTGTTCTAAGAGTTACAGATTTAACTGCGTTCAAGAGAAGTGCACCTAAAAAAACAGTATCCTTGATACTAACTTGCTTTGAAATACCTGAATGGAAGTATCTTGATTGATCAGCCTTCTCAGTCACCTGTGTAATGATACTTGTTCCATAGGTTAAATGAGGCACATTACATATGGTGGTAAATAAGAAGTGTAAATCTTTCCACGTAGCTACCAATTGTTCTGTGTGATTGTGTAACAGGAGAGTGCATTTGAGTTTTTTGCTTGCCTCATAATCCAGAAAAGTTTCTGTATCCAACAGCGTGTCCAAGGCTTATTATGAACAGGTAAATGAGAAATACCTTTGAATGTTCTGGGTTCATTATATTTCTCCAAAATCTAGGAGATTAACTGTATGTGTGCCTTCAGTATTTGCATATGCAAGAACTGTTCATTGATCCTTATTTTCTGAAGTCTCACATTTATTAGCCAGCATTGTGGTTGGTAGAATTTGGCCAGCAGTCAGATTATTGTCCTTAGTAAGAGTACATTAGGAAAGGCACTGTGGTTACCCTTGCATCTGACTGTGTCTGATCTTTTGCGCATCCCTTTGCTTGAGTATTGAGGAGCCCCACTCAGTTGTTCAGATCCTTCACTATGTTTACCAGCAGCATCCTGATCAGCATATTTCCTCTCTTCAGAAACTTTGTACTTTTGAATCCCATGACAAAGTTTAAAGCAACTGTCAACAAAAGCAGTAGAATACAGAAAAGAGCTACAAAGGTAGGAACATCTACATTCTGTCTGATAGTCAAGCAGCCATTAAGGCACTTAATGGTTTTTAGAAATGCTCCAAACTAGTCTGGGATTGTTCATCAGTCCCTGGTGAAACTGGGAACATAGAAGGGTTCAACTGGTATGGGTGACAGACACATGGGCATTGATGGAAATGAAACAGCCAAGGAAGGCTCCTCACATCCACTCACAGGACCTGAACTTGTGGTTGGAATGCCTGCGAAGATTGCCAGAGGATGAATGTGGGACTGGATGTGCAGGAAACGTGGAGAGCATTGGCAGTCCATATGTGGAAAAAGGCACACTGAGGGTTTTCTTGAAAAACCATCTGCAAAAGAAGCTGCAGAATTGCTCGATCTGAGCAGAAACCAGCTAAGAATATTGACAGGTTTGCTAACAGGACATTGTCATTTAATAGGACACCTGATTAAACTGGGGCTGGTAAACATTCCCGAGTTTGATAGATGCAAGTAGGCATCTGCAACGGCCCCACATGTTTTTGTGACTGAGGCTTTGGCCACGTTAAGATTCAGGCTTCTGGGCTGACTTTTTATGAAACTTTGTGAATGAAGACATTTCTGTCAGGAGGATACTGTACTTTGTACAAGGTGTGGGGCTGTTAGATGCTAGAACATGAGGGCTGCACAAAGGATCAAGCATGGTTGAAGTGCATGTGTCACTAATTATGTCCACCCTCCTCCTGTTCTATCGGCAGAAGCACACTTTCCTGTTATTCCTGTTTGTTCTGTAAAGTCCTTTGCCTTGCTAAGCAAAATTCCCCATTATCACAGCTCACTTCACCATTTCGTCACAAACCAGTCATGTAATGTTTTATCAAATTGCTGTAGTTTAGGCATTCACAGTTTTTTATGCTCTCTTGTAGCTTTAATGCTACCTTCGTTACAATCCACTGAACTCAACAATTCATGTTTCAAGCCATCATATCATACACAGTTCATGAACCAGTATTCTATTCATGTATGAACGCATTACAATTTACATGTATCTCTGTTTTCCCAGTAGTTTCTTCTTAACTCTTTCAAGCAATAGTTAACACACCTTTTCTTCTCGGTGCACAATGCTACATTCTCAGATGCTGTGGTTCAAAAGCACACAGGTTACTTGATAAGATTACTGATTTAACACAATCCAGTGCCTGCCAACTGAAAACAAAGCATGGCTGGAGAGTGAAGTGCCACTAGTGGAATACTCCAGAACAATCCAGAATTTTCTAGAGTCCTCTTATCACTTGCAAATTTGCTTTAATAACACTTTTGTTGGAAATGTGTTAACTAATGTTCAGAAAATTGAAATTATTGCAAAAATAGATAGGGCTGCAAATCACAATGGACTGCACAAAAGAATGTGCCATTACAGTAAACCTGCCACCAAACAAGTGGCAGAAACATGAAATTTTGCTGCACCCCTGTCTTCAGAACATTGTACTGATGTAAGAGACAGTATATTCCTCCAAAATTTTGATAGCCATCTCCCAGACCACATTATGACTCTTCATCACTGTGAAAGCCTGAAATAAAGGACCTAAAAATATGAGTGACTGAAGTGTGGTTATTTCCTGTTGGGAAAACTGGATTTCAGTAGGTTGCTACATTATGTACTTTACCACCACAGTATTTAATGCCACATTACTTTCAAACACCTGAATGTTACAGCATTTCTTATGTTCCTCAAAGCAAGAAGAGAAAAAGATCTAAGCACTTCCTTGTTGCAACTATTATCATTATAATAATGATCATATTAACATTTCAGTTTAGCTAGTTGAGGTTTGTGGTTGAGATCTGTACTCTTTTGGGACTTTACATAGCACAGAATGGTAGTTTCTTACCAACATTTTGTGACAACCTATCAGTCCCATCTTCAAGAGTCAAGCAGTCAAAGAAGAATCCCAAGCAGTCTTCTTGGACTGCTGGACCTTTGAAGATGGGACGAGTATGTTGTTCTGAAACGTGGGTAAGAAACAACCATTCTATGCTGCGTAAAATCCCAAAAGAGCACAGATTTCATTTACACCATGACGGAAGCCTGAAATAACCAGGTTTGTTATAATTGGTGTTATCATCATGGTCATTGCTACTACTGTTGCTGCTTTTTTAAGGACAAGTATGATTAGTGTACAGATTGTAGGCATTTTCATTATGTGTTTTGGTTGCATGGCACACTAATCAGATTGTACGATTTAAGCTGTACAACAATCGTCTGCCTTTAGATGAACTAAGGCTGATCTTGTTTCATTATTTACTGATGCTCTCTCACTAATGTAACTAAGAGTACTAACTGAGAAACAATTGATCAGCTGTGGAATAAAGTCATCACTGAAATGAATACAACAGGTAAGAAAGATGGTGTTTGCTTCATATTTTTATTTAAAAAAACATATGCATAATGTTTTCGTAATAAAATTAATTCCAAAGGCAATTACAATTACACAACTGTTATTGTTTTGTTTGTTTGTTTTTATGGCATTCCAAACATATTGCATGCCTGTTACAGTGTACAGAGTGTAATGTAATTTGACCAACAGATTTCTAGGGGAATAGAGGAGAACACAAGGAATAGGACCCCATAACTGGGAAATCTTAATCTGAAAGCTGCAACTCGACAAATGGTTGATGAGTGCAAAACCATGCACATGTTCAGTTTGGAAGGATGAATTGCATGTTGCTCTGAAACATAATGGCCTGTTATGTTTTTAAGGTGATTCATCCTCATTCTGCTGTTAATCAAATGTATTTATTTCCCAATATACAATCGTACACAACACCATATATAAGTCAACTGGGCAACAAGTTTTGCCCTGTTAGAAGCCATCATCAGGCCTTCTCTTTTAGGAACCATTCAATAAAAACTTGTGACTGCAGTTACGGATAGAGACCACATCCTTTACAGACATTCCATTTAAAAACTTTTAGTAAAAAGTGCAAGAAAAATCTTATTACAAAAATAGTGTATAGGAGTAATATGTAAAATTTGTATAAGAAACTGTTTTTAAAGAACTGTAGCCAGTAGGCAGTAGAATCAATAAATGGTGCACGTGATCATATTCTTGTAATGCACAAAAGTCTCCGGTTGATACAAATTATGCATCTTGACAACTGGTGGTAAAATACTTCAAGAAACTTCTATAGTTATAGGGTTTTATCTTCTTCATATTGACAGATGTAAATCCATAATGTATTTATGTGGGTAGAGGATTAATTCCCTTAGTTTTCATGTGCATATTTGAAAGACAATGTTACAGTCAACATTTGAACACTAAGCCTGGTGCGTGCACCGTCTTGGACAGCTGGTACTGTTTCTTATACTATATATACTGTACTATATTTTTGTAAATAACATTTTTCTTATACTTTTTACTAATAATTTCATAATGACATACTTTGTAAAGGAAGAGATCTATTTCCTAACTGCAGTCATAAGTTGTATTGAATAGTTCTTAAAAGAGAAGGCCTGATGATGGCTTGTAATAAGCCAAAACTTGTTGCCTAATCAACTTACATATGGTGTGTGTGTGTGTATGACTCTTTACTGGGAAATATGTACTTTTAACAGCCTGCTGCTTATTTGATCGGTCTGGACATGGATTGATGTGTAATAAAAAAACTGTAGTAAGAGTAATCATATTTAAAAAGGAAATGAAAATAAAAAGAATGAAAATCAGTGCAGGATGTGTTGTGGAACCTAAAAAAACAATGTCATAAATCTACTGCAAGAATCAGTAAGGTTTCTGCAAAAGATGTTTGAAATTCCACCCCCCAAGCACATTGTACAAGCAGCATCATGGAACATTGATTGATATACTCTGCTGAACAATCCTGGTGTTGTCTGCACAACTTGAAAGACACCCATTATCATTGCTATCAATTCCTCTGCTGTTTCTTTTGGGCTATTATACAACACAGTTTTAACCTGACCCCAAAGAGAGAAATCAAATTGTGTCAAGTCAGGCTGCTGCAGAGGCCAGGAAATTGGTCAACGCCACCCAATCCAATGCTGGGGAAATGTAGTATCGAAGCAGTTGTAGATGTTGGGCATAGTATGATGGTGCTTCCTCTAACTGGTGCCACATCTGTTGATGAATCTATAATCATATGTCCTCAAGTACTTCAGGGAGGGCTTGTGAAAATCGGTGGTGTTTGTAGTCATTCAACATGGGTGAGAGCAGATACAGTCCAGTCAAGTGGTCACTGACAGTACCAGCCCAAACACTTACTGCAAACTGCTGCTGGTATCATGTGAGAAGAGTGGCATGTGGATTGTCTTCATCACATATGTGGTTGTTTCAGCTGTTAAATATTGCTTCATGCATAAAGCACACGTCATGTGTGAACAAAACAAAATGTGGCAAGATTATGTAGGTATCACTGAGAAAACTGCACTCAGCTGGAAAATCTGCTTGTCTCATTGCATATTCTCTGTGGATGACATGGAGTACCTGTTCATATAACGTGTGCCAAACAACCCTGTGATTCATTCATATGGTACAGCCAGTCTGATGGATCATCGGTGATAAGATGAAGAACTTCATCCTCATACTCCAGGTTGCATGTGGCTGGGCTGCAATCCTTCATGTACTTATGAGTGCACGTATACAGTTATTGAACCGGCTCACCCCACCTCTGATACTTTTTTTGATAAACATCACTATGTTAATATTGGTGAGAAGTGCCAGTACTGTAGCAGTATACTTGAGCATGGCATCTCACATGAAGCCAGGAGTTATACAGTAGTGAGTGGGATCCACTCCATACAAGCAGGCATGTAGCTGGGGGAGAGGGTGGCCATTGGATTATTCAGGGATTGATGCGGAGACTGCGCGCCTGCCCGTATTCCCCATCATACTTTTACATGACCACTGGCTTCAGAAGTCCCTGTTGTCAGCTGTGCCTGTGGACAAAAAACATGTTCTAGTGATGAACTTTTGAACTGTGACATATTTTCCATGAGACATAATTAAGAACAGTAACTTAAAAACTGCGATATTATCTAACATTCTGGCGAGCACTGAAGGTTTTCTGGAAGCGTTTGTCCCACGGTGTCCTCATGACAGGTGTAGTGCAGTTCAGAAGGCCTCTTATGTCGATGTGTAAAGAGGTGTCCAGCAATGGATTAAGGATGTGACTGCTATAGGCCCGTTGAGTGTCTTTTTGTAAATATGAATGTTTGCAGGTGAATCCTTTTGTTTATAAAGAATGAATGTACACTGTGTGATCCAAAAGACTAAGGCAATAAAAACTAAAAAAAAGAAGGCGGGTATTTTTTCTGTTTATTTATTCAAAATAGGATCCATTAGCTGTAATACACAGGTTAGCACTTGTTTCCAACTTCTTTATGGCGTTAGAAAAGTCTTCTGTGGAAATCTTGTTTAGCTGGTCGGTCACGGCTTTCTGAATCCCTTCAATTGTATCAAATCTTTCACCCTTCAGCTGCAACTTCACCTCCATGAATGGGAAGTAGTCAGGGGGAGACAAATCTGGCGACTATGGGGGGGTGGTTCAATGTTGCAACTTGTTTTTGAGTCAGAAACTGTCGAATTATTGCTGCCGAATCTTGAGCACAGTTTTCATTTCTTCAAATCTTCACTTAAAATCCATAGAATCACAGTTTTCAGGATGCTGAGTGTATCTGCTATTAACCGAGGCGTCACTTTTCGATCTTCTTTGACCATTTTGTCGACGGTGGCGATGTTGTCATCGGTTCAACTTGTTGTGGGCCGACCACTGTGTTTGTCGTCCTTCACTGACTCTCTACCCTCTCGAAACTGTTTGTGCCACTGAAAGATTGTTGTTCGCATCACTGTAAGCCTTCTGAATCAGTTCCACAGTCTTTGTAGCCGAAAAATCGACTTTACAGCAAAATTTAATTGCCACATGTTGTTCCTTCTTAACATACATCTCACGACATTGACACAGAGTAACAACAACAGTTAGTGTGAGACATTCTATCTTAACAACAACTGCAACTACACTAACACCAGTTTGCACTCTTGTGAGAAACGGTTTCAACTACATAGTTCAGTTGCAGCCCGGTAGATGGCATTGGTAGGAAAGCGGTAAAAAATTCAGTCCAGGAACCTTTGGACCGCACTGTGTAAGTCAGGTGTGGAAAGTCTGTTGGCAGTTTTAGTTCTTTGTGTTATCTTTGTGGAAATGTGTGTGTGTTGTTGGTGAATATCTAATTATGGTTTTGTAATGCACAATTAAAAATACAGAACAGTCTGTTTTCTGTTTGCATATATTAAGAGAAAAACCATTAAAAATGTGTTTCATTGTGAGTGAAACTGGTGAATCTACAGACATATCACCAGTTTCAGTTTACGTACAGGTGATAATGCTTCTGCGATGAATTAGGAAGATAAATTGTTTAATTCCATTTGTATACAATGTCTGAAATTTGATGTTTTTTCGACCGTGCATCATAGTATAGGATTATTTCTTCAACCAACTTTAATACACACTTCAATATAAACATGTATGTCACATTACTATCCTCGACATGTTTCGGGCCTTGACATGCCCATCCTCAGGAGGAACAACT
>JGI24700J35501_10930012_pt1 | contig 11028 bp, 10 predicted proteins | sample TergutTh196P1_FD_35501 | JGI IMG/M metagenome (IMG submission 35501) | reverse complement strand
GACCGACCCGCCACCGTAGGGGCGACCGTCCTCGGTCGCCCGTTTATCCCCAACCATTACGCCCGTTTACCCGCCTGCTGGACGGGCAGGTCCCCAACCATTACGCCCGTTTGCTCCTACTTGCCCGCCCGACTTACAAGCTAAAATAAATTTTACAATTTATGTGCCAACGATTTAGAATTTTCAACAATTTCGTCAGCGGTTACTTCTCTGCCTAAGTTGCTGGACATATAAATGCCCTCGGAGATTAGCATTGTTTGTAGGGCAATTTCGGCGGTGTTTAGTAGGGGGCATTTGCCTTGTAATGCACCAACAAAATGCTGTTGCGAATCGTCGTAGAGCCGCAAGGTTGGGTCGATTTGCCTTGTGCGGTATTGTTCGGCGTAAGTATCTATGCGGGATTTTAGCGGGTAGCCCGAGATTTCGTTGTAAAAATAAATTTCGTCCACGCCGATAGATAACCCGCCTTTATTACCCGCAAGCAACGAGTTGGGGAAATCGCCAGCATGAATCGCCCACGATTCCAAAATATCCATTGTAATGTTGTTTTCAAACGAAACGAACCCGCAACCCAGTTCGTCTACGTCAAACCCGCCCTCTTTGCGGCGTTGCTCGTTCATGGGCAGTTCTTGGTAAACTTTGCCAACCACTCGCTCAACTTTGGGCAAATCCAGCAAATACAGCAACTGCGATATGTGGTAAACGCCCATATCGTACAAAGCACCGCCGCCAGCCCAATATTTGGAGTTAAATTCCTTTTCGGCGTAACCGTCAACAAAAGGTCGTCCGCGCCGCCGATAGCCGTACGATCGCGCGTGATATATTTTGCCCAAATTTCCGTCTTGTATAAATTTTTTTGCGGCGTGGACGGCTGGCGTGTATATTCTGCCAAGCTGCACGTGTAGCTTTTTGCCCGTCTCTTCGGCAATTTTAACAATTTCCAAAGCGTCAACATAAGCACCCGCAAGCGGTTTTTCGCAATAACAATGTTTGCCAGACTGCATAACCGCTTTTGAAATTGGCAAATGCAGGTTGTTGTGTACGCAAACGCTGACTAAATCCAAATCGTCCCGCTCTAGTAGCTTTTTGTAATCGGCGTAACTGTTCGGTATTTCGTACTGCTTGCAAAAATTTTCTAGTTTATCTGGCAAAATATCGCAAGCCGCAACAATTTCCACGTCTGCTATTGCACGGTATTTTGCAACGTGTTCGTGGGCAATTATGCCAGTGCCGATAATTCCTACTTTAACCACTTTAGCCATTTTAGGCACTTCAGCCATTTCAATCATAAAAACACCTCCCAAAGGCTTTTGTAATATTTTAACAAGATTACAAAAATTTTGCAAGCAAAAACACGCAAGAAAATATTTTGTTGCATTTTTGGAAAAATCGTGTTACACTACAGGTATATCTTTTGTAAATGTGTAAATGGAGGTGCAAAATTGGAAAAAATAGTTGAAAATAACCCACATAACGACAACTACGATGAAGAGAATGTGCCGATGAAGTCTTTGATTATTGACGAAATATTAACTTGGTCTAAAATGATATTTTTTGTACTACTTGTTGCAGTTATTATCAACCAATTTGTGATTGTCAACGCCGCTGTTCCTACTGGCTCTATGGAAAATGTTATTATGCCAAACGACAGAATTATTGCGTTTAGAATGGCTTACTTGTTCTCGGAACCCGAGCGGTTCGATATAATTATTTTCCCGTTCCCCGATGACGAAAGCCGCCTATACGTTAAACGAATAATTGGCTTGCCAGGCGAAACCGTAACCATTGTAAACGGCTTGGTTTTTATTGACGATAACGCTACCCCACTGCGCGACGATTTTATAAGAGATATTGCAACTGGTAATTATGGGCCTTTTCATGTGCCAGAGGATAGTTTTTTTATGCTAGGCGACAACCGAAACAATTCAGACGATTCCCGAGCATGGAACAACCCTTTTGTACGCAGCGATAGAATTTTAGGGCGTGCAATTTTTAAGTATTTTAGAGGCTTTGCCCTGTTACGGTAACACCGCTTAACAAAAAAACAAAAAAACAATAAAAAGGAGAATTTTTTATGATGACTATAACCAAAGAAATGACAATAGGCGATATTTTACGCAAGGACGAAACCAACGGAATAGCAATGATTTTAATGCGTTCGGGTATGCACTGTGTTGGCTGCCCCTCGGCAAAAGGCGAATCGCTTGAACAAGCTGGCATGGTTCACTCGATTGATTCCGATGCACTAGTAGAAGAAATTAATTTGTACCTGCAAACTGCTCGTGCTTAAAAATAAACTTTGTGAAATTTGGTAAAATTTTGTAAAATTTTGTAAAATTTTTGGAGTGCACAATTTACGCACTCCATTTTTTTTGTTATACTAGATGTTGTAGTAAAAAAATCACAAAAATTTGACATATACAATCTTCAACTAAAAAATGCGGGGCACCTGCCCGCCGGCAGGCGGGAGGGGCGCGCTCCTTGCGGGTCAAGGGCAGCCTGCCTGCCGAAAGGCAGGAGCCTCACGGTTTTGAAGTTGAGTTAAAAAAGAGAGGTATCACTGTGGCGTATAATATTTTATTGGTAGATGATGAAAAGTTGATAGTAAAGGGCATAAAGTTTAGCCTAGAACAAGACGGAATGGCAGTTGACGTTGCTTATGACGGCGAAGAGGCGTTAAATTTGGCAAAAAGCAAAAATTTTGACCTTATTATGTTAGATGTAATGTTGCCCAAAATTGACGGCACATCAGTTTGCCAGCAAATACGGGAATTTAGCGAAGTGCCCGTTGTAATGGTAACAGCAAAAGGCGACGATATGGATAAAATAATGGGCTTGGAATACGGTGCAGACGATTACATAACCAAACCATTTAATATATTAGAACTAAAAGCACGAATAAAGGCAATTTTGCGGCGTAGCAGCAAGCCCGCAACCGCACCAAAAACCAACGAACTAACCCACAAAGATATTGTGCTGGATTACAGTTCGCGGCGGGTGTTTATCCGCAAAAAAGAAATTAACCTTACCGCCAAAGAATTTGACCTGTTAGCCTTTTTTATGGATAATATCAGCAAAGTTTATTCCCGTGAAAACCTGTTGCACGAAATTTGGGGTACAGACAGCGTTGGCGATGTCCGCACAGTTGATGTTCATGTGCGGCGGCTACGTGAAAAAATTGAAGATGTTCCTAGTGAACCAAAATATATTTTCACAAAATGGGGAGTAGGGTATTATTTTGGGTAAAATTAGCTGGTATCACAGCATACGCTGGAAATTGGCGCTAAGTTACCTTTTGGTCAGTATTTTGCCCGTTGTGTTTTTTTTTATAACGGTGCTAAACGATATTGAAAGCTATTACATCGCCGAACGCCACCGCCGTCTGCAATACACGGCACACGTTGAGGCTGGCACGCTTACCAACGCCAATTATTTTGATAACCTAACGCAAGGCCCGCTTATGATGGCTATGAACCAAGGTATCTCGGCACGTAGCCAAGCTGGCTCGTATAGGATAATCGTTTTTGACAACCGTTTTATGGTGGTGCATGATACAAATATGTTGCAAACCCGCAACACGATAATTGTACCCGAAGTTGTAAGTGCAATAACAGGAACAGGCAGCACAGTCGGCATAAACCGTGAAGAGGAAGTAGTTTACGCCGCCTCGGCAATATTTAACGAAAACGGCGACCGCATAGGTGCAGTATTATTAGCGGAATCCGCCGCCGATGTCTTCGATTCGCTTAACCTGATTAGGTACACCATAATTTTATACTCCGTTATTGCTGGGCTTGTTGTTTGTGTACTCGTAATTTTTGCGTCGCAGGTTCTCATAAGTCCGCTAAAAGGCATTTTGCGGGTTGTTAGCAAAATGTCCGACGGGCATTTTACGCACCGTGTTAAAGTTAAAGGGCAGGACGAATACAGCTATTTAGGGCGTTCGTTTAACCAAATGAGCGAAAAACTAGAACAAGCCGAAAAAGCCCGTGAAGAGTTCGTCTCCAACGTATCGCACGAGTTAAAAACACCGCTAAGTTCCATAAAAGTGCTGTCGGAATCCATTCTACTGGAAGAAACCACGCCAATAGCAACCTACCGTGAATTTTTGCAGGATATAAACTCCGAAGTTGACCGCATGACCGTTATTGTAAACGATTTGCTAGAACTGGTAAAGCTAGACCGACGCGAACACGGCTTGCATATTTCTTCCGTGGAACTTAACTCGCTGATAGAGGATATTCTAAAACGCTTATCGCCAATAGCCGAGCAAAAACGCATAATTTTACTTTACGAAGATGTCCGCCAAGTTATACTAGATGCCGACGAAGTAAAGCTAACACTTGCAATCTCAAATATAGTTGAAAACGGCATAAAATACACGTCCAGCGGCGGCACAGTAAAAGTTGTGCTAGATGCAGACTACCAAAACGCCGTTATAACAATCCAAGATACAGGCATAGGCATACCCGAAGAGGAGCAAAGCATGATATTCAACCGCTTTTACAGGGTTGACAAAATGCGGGCCCGCGGCACGGGCGGCACGGGGCTTGGGCTGGCTATATCGCACACCGCTATTTTACTGCATAACGGCATTATCCAACTGGCAAGTGTGCTAAACGAGGGCTCTACTTTTACTATTAGGCTGCCTATACAGCGAGGGCTGTAAATATTTATCAAGTTAAAGGAGGGCAAAAACCATGATAGATTCTAGCAAATTAACGCTAACGCCGCCAAGCCTTACGCTAACGCCAAATTTAACCGACCAACCGCAAACCGCCGATATTGTGGAAATATCTGAAATGACAGAAATGACGGAAATACAAAAAGACGTTGACAACATCAGCAAAGAACTAGCCCAGCTTTCCCAGCAGGAGCAAGCGACCGTTGCCGATTTTGCCAATCAAATAAATATAACCGATACAGGTTTAGTGCTAAATTACGGTGCGGCGGCACAAAAACACGTTGCGGATTTTTCTTCGCAAACGCTAAATAATATCCGCACAAAAGATATGGGCGATGTGGGCGATATGCTGGCGAATCTTACCATCGAACTGCGTGGTTTTAACTTTGACGAGGAGCAGAAAAAGGGAATGTTTGGCTTGTTTAAGCGGGCACAAAATAATTTGGCAGCGTTAAAAACCCAGTACGATAAAGCCGAGGCAAACGTTGACAAAATAGTCGCATCGCTGGAACGCCACCAAATTACCTTGCTAAAAGATATTGCCATGCTGGACAAAATGTACGAGTTGAACGTGGGATATTTTAAGGAACTTACCATGTATATTTTGGCGGGTAAGCAAAAACTCCGCATGGTGCAGGAGACCGAACTAAAGGAATTTCAGCGTAAAGCCGCCGAAACGGGCTTTCCCGAAGATGCACAAGCGGCAAACGATTTTGCAAACATGATAAACCGCTTTGAGAAAAAAATTCACGATTTAGAATTAACGAGAATAATCTCGGTGCAAATGGCCCCGCAGATACGGCTAGTGCAAAACAACGATGCCCTTATGCTGGAGAAAATTCAGACATCTATTGTCAACACTATTCCGCTGTGGAAAAGCCAAATGGTGCTGGCGGTAAGTTTGCACCATTCCCAACAGGCAATGGCGGCACAACGCAGCATAACCGACATGACAAACGAACTATTACGCAAAAACGCCGAAACGCTAAAAACCAGCACCGTAGCAGTAGCAACCGAAAGCGAGCGCGGCATAGCCGATTTGGAAACCCTAAAACAAACCAACCAAAACTTAATAGAAACCCTAGAAGAAGTGCAGAAAATTCAAGCGGAGGGCTCAAAACGCCGCCAAGAGGCATCGCAGGAATTAAGCAAAATTGAGGACGAACTAAAGCAAAAATTGCTTGATTTGGCTGGAAATTAAAAAAATCCAATATATTCAAACAACTTCAAAACCGTGGGCGCTGCCCACACCCGCAAGGGCGCTGCCCCTTGACCCCGCAAGGAGCGCGCCCCTTGACCCGCATTTTTTAGTAAGTTGAATGAGTATAAAATCCCAAAAATCCAATAAAAACGAGAGGTATTTTTATGAACACAACAAACAAAACCGCCCTAATCACGGGCGTTACAGGGCAAGACGGTAGTTATTTATCAGAATTTTTGCTAGAAAAAGGCTACCAAGTGCATGGAATCGCCCGTCGCACAAGCACCGAACGCAAAGAACGCATCGAGCATTTGCGTGGCAACCCCAATTTTCATTTGCATTACGGCGATATGACCGACAGCTTGAATATTACCGCAATAATCGCCAAACTAAAGCCCGCCGAGATTTATAACTTGGCGGCACAATCTCATGTGCACGTTTCTTTTGATGTGCCAGAATTTACCGCAAACGCAGACGGGCTAGGCACTTTACGCATTTTGGAGGCGGTTCGGCTGCTTGGGCTTACGCAATCGTGCAAAATTTACCAGGCATCAACCTCGGAACTATACGGCAAGGTGCAAGAAGTGCCGCAAAGCGAAAAAACGCCGTTTTACCCGTATTCGCCGTATGCGGTCGCCAAACAATACGCTTTTTGGATTTCGCTAAACTACCGAGAAGCCTATAATATGTTCGTTTCCAACGGGATTTTGTTCAATCACGAAAGCGAACGCCGTGGCGAAACTTTTGTTACCCGCAAAATTACTATCGCCGCCGCGCGCATCGCCGCTGGCAAACAGGATAAACTCTACTTGGGCAACCTTTCTTCCCTGCGAGATTGGGGCTACGCCAAAGATTACGTTGACTGTATGTGGCGAATTTTACAGCACGACAAACCCGACGATTTTGTTATAGCAACAGGCGAACAGCACTCTGTGCGGGAGTTTTGCCAGCTTGCGTTCAAGTATGCGGGAATAACGCTAAAATTTGAGGGCGAGGGCGTAAACGAAAAAGCAATCGACACCGCAACGGGCAAAACTATTATTGAAGTTGACCCGCAATTTTTCCGCCCAACCGATGTTGTCAACCTTTTGGGCGATCCCACAAAGGCAAAAAACGTGCTAGGCTGGAATCCCACACAAACTAGTTTTGATCAGCTTGTAAAAATTATGGTAGAACACGATAAGCAAGCAATTTAGCCGCCAAAAAATTTTTACACAAAAGGCAAAATTTGTGGTATTATATCAACAAACAAAACGAACCCCAAGGAGGTTTTAGCATGAACGTGAAAATTTTAGGGGAGAAGAATATTCCCAACATACCGTGGCAGGAAAAACCTGCGGATTACGGCTCGCCCGTGTGGCGTTACAACGAAAACCCGATAATAAAACGCAACTCGCTAAAAATTAGCAATTCCATTTTGAACAGTGCGGTTGTTTCGTTGCAAGACAGCGATAAATTTGCGGGTGTTTTTCGGGTGGACGACAAAGGGCGGTTTATGCGGCTACACGTTGGTTTTTCGGACGATGCCATAAACTGGAAATTAAGCGAAGATAAAATTGAATGGATTAACGAAGACCCCAAAATGGCAGAGGCGAACACATGGTGCTACGGCTACGACCCACGGGTTGTCTGGATTGACGACCGTTATTGGATAACTTGGTGCAACGGCTACAAAAACGCACCGACAATCGGCGTTGGCTATACTTTTGATTTTCAGAAGTTTTATCAATGCGAAAATGCGTTTTTGCCGTATAATCGGAACGGCGTGTTGTTTCCACGCAAAATTGACGGCAAGTATATAATGTTCAGCCGCCCGTCCGATACAGGGCATACGCCGTTTGGCGATATTTACATTTCGCAATCGCCAGATATGAAATATTGGGGCGAGCATAGGCACGTTATGTCGCCGCGCGGCAGCTGGGAATCCCGCAAAATCGGTGCAGGGCCAATTCCGATTGAAACCAGCGAGGGCTGGCTGTGCATTTATCACGGCGTTTTGGAATCCTGCAACGGTTTTGTATACAGTTTCGGCGCAGCAATTTTGGACATAAACGAGCCGTGGAAAGTAAAATACCGCTGCAACCACTACCTACTAAGCCCCCAAGAAATCTACGAATGCGTAGGCGACGTACAAAACGTAGTCTTCCCCTGTGCCACCCTATGCGATGCCGCAACGGGCAAACTAGCAATATACTACGGTTGCGCAGACACCCACGTAGGCCTAGCATTCAGCACCGTCGACGAAATTGTGGCTTATACTAAGGCTAATTCTTAACAGCAGTAAAACCTTAAAACCGTGGGGCTCTGCCCCACACCCCGCCAAGGGCGCTGCCCCTGGACCCCGCAAGGAGCGCGCCCCTTGACCCGCTAAAATTTTAATTTTTTTGGTGGCAAGTTTATTACAGTAAGAGTAAAATCCTAATTTTGACCACTATTATCTGAATAAATGTTAATTGCCACAAATGCAAACGGATAATTTCAACGTCAATACCTTACTTAAAAACCCAAAAATTTTACGGGGTCAAGGGGAGAATCCCCTTGCGGGGTCAAGGGGCAGCGCCCTTGCGGGTGTGGGCAGCGCCCACGGTTTTAAGGTTTTGATTTTCTTATTTAGCGTAATCGGTTACTCTAGTTTCTCGTATTAAGTTTAGTTTGATTTGGCCAGGGTATTGTAGTTCGTCTTCTATTCGTTTGACGATGTCGCGGGCTAGTAGGGTCATTGATGCGTCGTCTATCATGTCGGGGATAATTACTATTCTTAGTTCTCTGCCAGCTTGCATTGCAAAGGATTTTTCTACACCGTCAAAACTTTCGGCTATTGCCTCTAGCTTTTGTAGGCGTTTAATGTAAATTTCTAGTGTTTCTCGGCGCGCGCCTGGTCTTGCGCCCGAGATTGCATCGGCGGTTTGGGTTATTACCGCAATAATGCTTTTTGGGTCAACATCGCCGTGATGTGCCTCGACAGCGTTGATAATAATGTCGGATTCTTTGTACTTGCGGCATAAGCCAACGCCGATAGAAACGTGCGAGCCGTCCATATCGTGGTTGACGGATTTACCAATATCGTGTAGCAACCCAGCCCGTTTTGCCAAAGTAATGTCAACCCCTAATTCTCCTGCTAAAAGTCCGCATAAATACGCCACTTCTATGGAGTGTTTCAGCATATTTTGCCCGTAACTTGTGCGAAACTTCATTTTGCCCAAAAGGCGGATAAGTTCGGGGTGTATGCCGTGTACGCCAACTTCAAAAGTTGCCGCCTCGCCCTCTTCGCGGATAATCGTTTCCACGTCTTTTTTGGCTTTTTCTACCATTTCTTCGATGCGCGCAGGGTGAACTCTGCCATCTAGGATTAGCTTTTCAAGGGCAATACGGGCAATTTCTCGGCGCATGGGGTCAAAGCCCGATAAAATAACCGCTTCGGGCGTGTCGTCGATAATTAAATCTATGCCAGTGTGAGCCTCTAAAGCCCTGATATTGCGGCCTTCTCTGCCAATAATGCGGCCTTTCATATCGTCATTTGGCAACTGTACAACCGATACGGTGGTTTCTGCAACGTGGTCTACGGCGCAACGTTGTATTGCCATTCCTAGAATATTTTTGGCTTTTTTGTCGGCCTCTGCACGGGCTTTTTGCTCTATATCTCGGATAAGTTTTGCCGCCTCAAACCGTGCCTCGCTTTCTATGGAAGATATTAGCGAAGATTTAGCCTGTTCTTTAGTCAGCCCAGATATTCGTTCTAGTTCGTTTTGATGTTTAGCTAGTGATTTTGCCACCTCTTCTTTTTGGTGATCTAGCTGTTCGCTTTTTTTACGCAGCTGTTCGTCTTTTTTTTCTTGGTTATCCAGCTTGCGGTCTAATGTCTCTTCTTTTTGAAGCAGACGTTTTTCTAAACGCTGCAACTCGTTTCGGCGCTCTTTGGATTCTTTTTCGGCCTCGTTTTTGGTTTTTATGCTTTCTTCTTTTGCTTCTAAAAGCATCTCTTTAGAACGAGCCTCTGCATTCCTTTTGGCATCCTCTAGTATATTTTCCGCCTCAATTTCGGCAGACCCCAACTTGGATTCAGCAACTTTTTTTCTATATAAAATTCCTGCAAAAAATGCTACAAAAATGCTAAAAACGGTTACAACACCCATAATTATTAGTTCCATGGGTGGTTACGCACCTCCAGTCAATCATGCTATATAATTATAGCCTTTTTTTATTGCTGTGTCAAACAAAACTAGCACTAAAATAGTGCATACGATTATTTGTAATATAAGTGTAATTTTTGTTAAAATTTGCTAAACATTTAAGTTATTTTTGCGAAACAAAAAACAAAAACAGCGTTACCCGTTTTTGTTTTTGCCGTCTGCAAAGCTACGCATCCCACAGGAGTTGAACCTGCGACCTTTCGGTCCGGAGCCGAACGCTCTATCCACTGAGCTAGGGACGCATTTTGTAAATCACTCTTTAATCATACCAAATTTTTTTTGCTGTGTAAAGTTGTTTGTAAAAATTTTTATTTTGACGTATAATATTTTTTGGGCGATAACTTGGGCTAAATCGGAATGGGAAAACGGGCGACCGCCCCCTGTACCATTTATTTTATTTGGAGGTACAAAAATGCAATTAAAAGTACAAAAAATTCATAAAGATGCCATTTTGCCAGTAAAATCTTATGCTGGCGATGCTGGTTGGGATTTATTTTCGGTAGAAGATGCAGAAATAGCACCGCAAGAGATATTTTTGGTAAAAACGGGCATTGTTTTAGCGTTGCCGCCGCAAACAGAGGCACAAATACGCCCCCGCAGCGGGTTGGCACTAAAACACGGAATAACGGTGCTAAACTCGCCAGGTACAATAGATACGGGCTATCACGGGGAAATTGGCGTGATTTTAGTTAATCACAGCAAAAAGCCGTTTAGGGTAACAAAAAATATGCGTATAGCACAAATGGTAATACAGCCCGTGTTGCAAGTGGATATGCTAGAAGTCGCTGATATTGGCATTGTTGACACTAAAACACCTGCGGAAAATAATCGGGGCGTTTTGGGGTTTGGTTCTTCGGGGGTTTAGACAAACGGGGTGGCGTTGCCGTTGGCGTTGGCGTTGGGGGTTTCACAACGGGCGACCGAGGACGGTCGCCCCTACAGGGACGCATATT
>JGI24700J35501_10930013_pt1 | contig 11031 bp, 7 predicted proteins | sample TergutTh196P1_FD_35501 | JGI IMG/M metagenome (IMG submission 35501) | reverse complement strand
ATATATATATATATATATATATTCAACTTATTTGTAACTGTATTTGCAACAATGTGCAAAATGGAATACTCACCTGGAAGCCCCCACTTAGTGGGGAGTTTGTACTTGTCTTGCTTCAGCCAGATTCTTGATCTTAATAGAGGGTAAATTTGAATAATCTCTTTTTGGGACACTGCAGGGAAGTATCAGCCCTTCTGCTGTTCTGTATAGTATAGTCTTTGTAGTTTTTTGTGCCACTAAATGTACAGCTTCAAGGACAGTAACATTTTTCTTTTGGTAGCATCCATAACTGTAAAGTCTATTTTATTTTTCCTAATATCAGCCATCTCCTCAAGAAATCTACATTGCCCTCAACTGTAGATTCAAGTTCTAAGCTTCCAGTACCCATTGTACATGTATAGGAGGTTGGATTGGCCCTGGAACTGGTGTGGACAACATAGACAAGAAAAATAAATATATATGCCCCAGCCTGAAATCAAATCCAGATTCTCTGACCATCTGATTAAGCTATTTCAGCTCCCATTATTTAGTGGTGTCTGAAGTATATCCAAAAATATCAAGATTAAGATATACAGAACTATAATTTTGCCTGTTGCTTTGTATTAGTGTGAAACTTGGTGGCTCAAATTGAGGGAGGAATGTAGACTTAGGGTGTTTGAGGATAGGGTGCTGAGGAGAATATTTGGGCCTAAGATGGACGAGGTAACTGGGGAGTTGAGAAAACTACATAATGAGGAACTTAATGATCTGTACTGCTCACCCCATATTATTCAGTGATCAAATTGAGAATAATGAGATTGGCGGGGAATGCAGCATGTATGGGGTGAGGAGGGGTGTATACAGTGTTTTGGTGGGGAAACCTGAGGAAGGAGACCACTTGGAAGACCCAAGCATAGCTGGGAGGATAATATTAAGATGGATCTTCAGGAAGTGGGATGTGGAGGGTATGGACTGGACTGGTCTGGTTCAGGATAAGGACAGGTGGCAGGCACTTGTAAATGTGGTAATGAACCTTTGACTTCCATAAAATGTGGGCAATTTTTTGACTAGCTGAGAACTGGTTAGCTTCTCAAGAAGGACTCTGCTGTATGGAGTGAGTAAGGAAGTAAGTAAGTCTGAAGTATATTTTGGGGTTTACACAGCTAAATGATACATTATTAATCCACTGCCCTGTGTTCATTGTTGATTGACATATTTGGCTGCTGGTTTAAATTAATTAAATTCTGATTAAGGGTGAAGGAAAATGCTGAGAAGAAGTAATGCTTAAAGGTGGTGACGTGACCTGCCTATTATAGCACATTATGTTCTTGAATTACAAATTTCAGAATTCACCTCTCCAGCACCTGTTCCACATGTTAGCTAAAATTCAGGTGCCTAATCAGATGCAGTGTCTAACCACTGGCCCTAGAATTTGCTAGTTTCATTGTTCTGCTTGTGCCAACCTTCAATAAGGATAGCAGCCTGCATGCTAGCACCCTGGGGTATTTCGGCAGTTTTTTACCCTAGGGCCAGGTGTGAAATCACCACCCAATCAATATGTTTGCCCTTACTTTGTACAAGGTAGTTGCCATTGTTTGGGTCTTGAAGTAAACATACTGAGATCACAACTATGCTTTCTCTCATCTTGAGACAATGCATACATAGGTTGCTGCCATATTATGATTAACACTACCCCTTCTTTTCAGGTAACTTAGAAGGAAGCACTTTTAGCAATAAAATTATTTATAGATTGGATCATGGATGTCCAAGTCATTAGGAATTTGGTTGGACTCCATAGATGAGAGATCCATGGTAAGGTCTCTGCATACACAGGACAATACAAATGTAGAAAAAAATGTGAATATATATCCATGCACAAGTGGAATCAAAAACAGGACACAGTGTTTCAGAAGTTGGAGGCGATCTATACTTTAGATCCTTCAGGATTGTGATCAGCTTGAAACTAGTTACTTAGCCATATTTTACATACGCATCATTCATCATTCCGTGGTCTGTCTTATGACGTGTCTATAGCGTCTTCCAAAGCAACTTCTCCACACAATGCAATCTAGTACCTACTGCCTCTTTCAGTTTCCAGTATCTTGTCATTTCTTTAAGGTCATCGAGTAGCTGCTTACATCTTATTCCTCATCTGTCCTTCAATAACATGTTTGTGAAGGCAGTTATTACACAAGATGTGACCCCTTCCTTCATTTTATTGTACAAAGGGTATTCCCTTCCTCCTTCACTCTGTGTAATACTTATTCATTTCTCACACAATTGGTCCAACTGATCTCCATCCTTCTCCAGTACCACATTTCAAAACTTTCCAGGTACTTCCGATCTATTTTCCAAAGTGTCCAAGTTTCAGCACCATACATACAGAGCTATGTTACATATGTAGCACTGTACTAGTTTCTACCTTAAATTTAAGTCCCTATGTACATTTTACATAATTTGTTCATACTACCCAAATAGTTGAGTTATTCCACCTTCTTCAGTTGTTTTTAATCTCTCATAATCTGTAATGGGGATGGTTGCCTTGAGATTCTTATTACTTTAGTTTTTTCCACATTCATTTCCATTCCATAAAATCTTTCAATTGCAGATAGTCTATCAATCATGCCCTGTATTACCATTCATTTCTTAGCCAGTAGTACAAGGTCATATGCATATTTCACAGTGCAAATTACTTGTCTTCCTATTTTTAAATTTCCACACCCTTCAAAATCTTCCTTGGTAAGGTACTTGCTTTATAAGTGAAATAGAATCAGAGACAAACAGCATCCTTGTCTAAGTCCTCTTCCAGTCTTCACACTTCTAGTTTCCACTTGGTCCAGTTATACTTTAACACCCTGTTTCATGTACTGTTTGCTGATCATTCTTCTTTTGTGCCAGTCAGTTCCAGTTTCTTTTAGGATGTGCATTAATTTGGTCCAGTTAACATGCTCAAGTGTCTTCTGCCCATCTACAAAGGAAGCACACAGTTCTTTGTTTATGTCCAAAGTTGATTCCGATATTATTCTCAGCATCCCAATTGCATCCATAGTTCCTTTCTCTTCTAAATCCAACATGATCTTGTCCAAGTACATTCTCAATAAATATGTATGTATGAATAATTTATACCCAGGTAAGAAATGAAGTGTACTGATACAAAATTACAAGGGAACAACATGACTTTTGGAATTAAAGATATACAGTATATTTTTTACACCATGGCAAGTTAAAAAGTGAAAAATATGAGGTTTAATTCATGTAAGGAATAATAGGTATAAATCTGCAGAGGCCAAAGCAACTGAACATGTTAGGCAATGTGAGACTTGAGTGTAATAATATATGGTAGTGAATCAATAGAATGTGACTCATTTTCTTGAATGAGACAAGCAAGTATACTCTTTCTGTTACTATTTCACATTATAATAGACAAACATGATGACAGAAGAAAGGACAGGAAGGTGTTAATTTATGCATCTGGAGGATAAAGAAGGCAGATTGTAAAATTCAGTAAATGTTACAGAAGTTTAGAAGAGTAAAATTAAAAATCAGTGCAAATAAAGGAATAGTTATGATAATATTTTGAGAAGGTACGGATATCTAAGAAGTAAAATGTGGTAATATCTACTGTTCTATTTTGGTAGTAACATTTTATAAAATTGATTGTCCAAGATGAAATTACAGAACAAATTTTTTGAGCTGGACATATTTATCAGACTTAAAGATACACTTAGAATTCAAAACTATCAGAAAATGTTAAAATTATAGTACATCAAAATATTATTTCTTGTAATATTTATCATCACTTTTCTGTTTTGGCATGCCCAGACATAACTTGGATTTTAACTCAGGAGACATGTGATTAACAGAGATTAGGTATTCAGGAAAAAGAAGAATGGACAAAATACACTCATTATTGATCAGGTATATTGGTGTATGAAATGAACCTCTACTATGAGGCTGGTGTGGGTGGGATGACTGTCAGGGTATTTATACCAACAAAATTCATACTTGGTCGGTTGAATATGTGTATATGCAATTGCAGCAACGCAGTGGATAGCTCATGAAGGTTGGAAAAAAACTGAAGAAAGGAGCTCTGCAAGAAGAGTTACTGAAATTAGGAAATGAAGGGTACAGTGATAATAACATATGGTGAACAGTAGGATTCTTTTTAGGGCACAAAAATGAAGATGTTGAATAAGAAAAACATAGAACAAGAACTCTATGGAGAAAGCATGTCAGAGAAGATGCCAGAAAGAGAGTAGCAAAATGACATGAGTACAGGAGGAGTGCTCATGATAGGACTGATTTGGTGAGATTCAAGGTTCTCTTGGTGGCAAGTATTATTACTGTCTACTGGTATGTGATATTATGTAGTATGTTGTAAATGTACTTAATTTTTGGAAGAATGTGCTGTCTTCTTCTCATGTTCTATCTTGATGATGGAGGCAGTAGATTCATCTGAAACATCTGTAAATTTTTACCCAACTAGATGATGTCACATCCCACCTGCAGAATAGATTTTATTTGTATGGTACAACAGTATCAGTAGCATATATTGTATGGCACTGAACGGTAAGATGAATTGGAAAGGACTTGAAACTGGTCTTGGTGTAACTGAATTACTATTCGAGGATTTGCCTGGTGGTACTGAGAAAAACTACAGAACCTGTCAGGAGTGGTGTCGTGATAGTGACATGAAGTGGCAAGCTTCCAAATACAAGTCAGAAACATTACTTCTTGAGCCAAATTACTTAATGATGGGCCAGATAAGAAAGGAAAAGAGTTTGTTAGATACAACTGCTATAATGGAAAAGTTAATGAATGATGGTGATTAAAATATATGTGGTAGATTTAAGGAAATCTGTGAATTCTTTGCCTTTTCAGTGTACCAATTACCATGGCAGAAATTAGCGTGCACAACCTTTAAAATAATGCTGTCTCACATTCCTGACAACTCAAAGCACTCTGGCAGGTCTTTTCTTTCAGTCTCCTATGGTGCTGCCATCATAGCTACTTTTCAACTCTACTGATGACTGGAATCTGTCCTTCATTCTTGAGAGCACCTGTATACATAAATGTATGTCATAGTAATACATGCTTTCCTTTATATCCCTTTTGCGTAATTTTTTATTTTCTCAACAGTTTTATATTGAAAGAAGGAAGGAGTGGAATGTATCCTTAAGTGTAATGAAACGTGTGCTACAATCTGGGAAACATTACAGTAAAGGATCACACATGGGATTATGAAAGATCCTTTCTTTTGGTTTTCTTCTTCAACTTTATTTTTAATTCTGTTATAAATTTCTTGTCCCTTCTGGGTTGCTGAACATGTTCTTTTCACTGAATGGCTTTTAACTGTTGTAATTTGATCATATATAAAGATTTAATAATAATAATAATAAATACTAATAAATCCGTATATTTCTAAAAATTATACTTGCATTGCGGATGAAACCCAATTTCATGATCCTTGTATTCTCATGCTTCAGACACAGTGTAAAAGCAAGAAGTAGTGTTCAGCAGCCACAAGAATTTTTTATCCATTGAATAAATGAAACAGATGCGCTTGGCCTGTATCTACCTAGGGACACCCCGAGATACAGGCCTCACGCCCTAGACCATAATGGTCTAGCCCTCTGGATGGTTATTATGGATATATAAATTATGCTATGGTTATGATGACTATCTAGGTGAGACTCTTTACTAATGATCAGCTTTTTTTATATATTTATATATTATATAATAAGTTTCTTTAACAGACTAAGAAAGAAAATAACAGGAAGCCAGAGCCCTTTTAAATCGTTAACAGGATGACCAATACATGCAGTGTATGTTATTGGCACTAGGTGAAGGATCATCTCATAGCCCTTGGTAACCATCCACTATGGGACTTAACTTTGTACATATGTTGTGCATTGCTCATGTGATGATAAGATCAGTTTATCACATCTGAACATTTGGCAAGAAATATGACACAATTCTGTTCTGAATTTGTTGTATTTTGATTTTGTCTCATGTTCAGATATGAGAGTCAGACATAGCTCTGACTGTGTTATTATGCTCTCAAACGAGAAGACAAGAACCAGGCCAATGCTAGCTCACACTGACACATTTTCTGCAAGTATACTTTAATGCTGCAACATGCATGTAAATGAGTAACCCACTGAAAATAATACTGGGTGCCCCAAATCAACCACCAAGTTACATATATGGTCACCCTGTTTATAAAGTCAAATGAAAACCCTAATACTGAGACTACAGTATATTCAATATAATAACCACTCCTTTATCGATCTGATGACTTTATATGTCGAACGCAGCACTGATGAATCACTGTTCTGGTCTGTTCTAACATAAAGATTACCATTAACTAATAGAACTGGCATGCAACAGAGGTTCATTATGGCTTGCTGGTATAATGAAGCTCACACATTGTTTAAAATATTTCATTTCTTGTTTAATACCTCATTTTTGGCCTCTTGTTTGTTTGGTTTTTTACTTTTAAACTTGAGGATGAAAAAATGAAAATTATGCCCCCTGCCAGGCAGAGGTCAAAGCTCAACACACTGATATGCTAAATTAGCTGCTGCCATTCTCACACTTTGGTTATCTGTTAGCAGAGTTCACCACAAGCACAATCTAACCTTGCAACTCGCATGGCACTTTTTATTTTTATACAAACTTTCTTTGTATTATGTATGACTGTGATAAACAAATCATTATTATATGTTTAATACTGTTTCATGCATGGCCACACTAAAACTGCAACAATTACTTGTAAACCATCTTCACTAGAATTGATCACACTTCATATTCAATCACATCTGCAGCTTATCTTCAGTACTGTGTAGAAGAAGTATTGAACTTAAGAAGTTTACTGTATGAAACCTTACAGTGCTTCAAAAGTATGTAATCAATGCTACTAGTAACATAGCTTCAAAACCTAAGTTGGTTATAATACTGGGCCCATTAAATGCAAAGACCCGTTTATAATAAAAGTATAGGACTAGAAATACTTCCAATAGTTCTTTCATATACTGTATATTACAATGGTTTTGAAAGACAATCTCCAACAAAATGTTAATGGAAACATCTGCACTTCTGCTATGAAATTAATACAGATGGTACAGATTAAAAGCAGCCACATGTTAACATGGTTTAACATTATACATTCTAAGATATGAGAATGCATCATCACTTAATGATATCCTCTTAAAGGGGTATAATATATATATTTCCAGTGTAATAGCATAAGACTAGAAATAATAATAAAAAATACTTCAGAACAAAATCTTCACACATATTAATTTTAATACACTAGATTTCATGACAGACCATTTTACCACTGCATTGCCAGATTCATGTTTCTTAAACAGATACTTCTGTGACCATTCAGGTCCTCATTATGCCATAGTATTTTTTTTAAAAATACCTGTAAAAAAACCTGCAGAACATTTCAGCCTAAATTTGCTAAGAGGTGAAAAGTATTTCCACTTTATAGCATATGAAGTGTACAATATTCAACTTTCAGGACAAATTTTCTTCAGTATTTGCTACATAACATTTCATTTTTTAAATCCCAGAAAACCAAGTGTTTGGTCCCAAAGTGAATCAAATATAAGTTTAATCTAGTGCCCCTAAGCTGCATTCCTTTGCATCACCATTGGCAGCACCTTCACCTCCCAGCAAATGATTTTAAGTGAGGGCATATCGCATTCCATACATCTGCCCTATCCTCCTTGCCTTACAGATGGCGGCAAGAACAAATCAAAATATATATATATATATATATATATTTACTGTATATATTATACATATTTATATTTATATATTATAATGGTTATAAATTGCAATAAAGAAGGAACAGGCTAATCTGCCGAGCTTGTCTTATTTAGTCCATGCTGATGCTGCTGCTACTACCAATCAGAGTAAACTCGGAGGAGTGTTCCAGTCAGTTTCAGTCAGACAGACGAGTCTCGTTGCAGCACAGTGTTGAGACTTCAGTCTTCAGGTGTGCTCTCCTGCACTCGTGTCCAGTTTCGTATTTTTTTGTTTATTTTTATGTTTTGTGATTAAGATATTAATGTAGCTACAATGTGACTGATACACAAGATGAAGTGGGTTCATATAAATGGTGTAAACTGTATATGAACTAGTAGAATTATAATACTATACATAGCATGGATGGCAAATAGTGAGTTAAAATTGAGGAAACTCAACATCTGAACTTTACTAATGGGCATTTAAACCAAATATGGGTGTATCTACTTTTTCAACTGGTATACTAGTTTGGAAACAATTATATGAAGCTGACTGACACTTTAAACATAGGCAATCTTACTGTTTGTCCCAAACAGCACATCCACTGTATGTATGTAGTGGATTATGTTTTTTATTCCAGCAAAATGTATGTATAATAAAAAAAATCCACATAAATTCTGTGGCTCCCCCTGTTGGATCGGCACATATTTCACTAATGTAGCGTTTGAAAAGTGATCACTAGATTTCCTTTGATTCATGAAAAATCTATTAAGAGAGTACACCATTTTTTTTTGGTTTCACAGAAAAACATTTACACAAATAATTGAAAAAACTTACCCTGTATCCAAGAATCACTTCATAGCAGTGGGGGAGGGAGGGGGGTTATTTTCATATCGACAGACAAGTGGAGAAATGTTCTTGCATTCCCTTGCGCTTTCATGTCCATTTATGTCTTTCCTCACCCCCATACAAGTTCGCACTGGTCAGATTATCATTTGCAGATCCATTGGTTATGTTGAAGTCATATGCACTGAAGTCTACATGAAAGGCAGCGCAATAATTGAACTGTTTGAATTGTGAGAGCACATTGTGTGTATGTGTATGTATATAATGTGTACGTGTGTGTGTGATTATGTATGTGTGTGCATGTGTGCATGTGTTTGAAGTAAGAGAAACAGAACAGGTACTTACACTAGATGTATTAAACAAACGTTTCCCCTCAATCAAGGAAAGAAAACAAGGACCTCTGCCAAGACCTTTGGATTTCTTCACTATTTTTCCAGCTTTATCATAATATCCTGTGCAGCTTTATATGCATACAGAATATATGAACAATCGATACACCAACTATACAATTACTACAGTACAGTTCCCTACTGACTAGTGTGAAACTAACAAAACAAACTTCACTAACCACATATTGGCACCAATTGATAAAAATGACAATAGGTAGTTATTACAACAAAAATAAATATGTATAAAAATGAAAGTCCCATAGATAGGTACTCAATTGATAGATAATTTTATACAGCATATATTATCAAAATATAATTCAATGTATATGTAGCTGGTTGTAGCAAAAGGCTTAGTAAGCTGTCATTAATAAGTGATAACCACGTATAATCCCTTTTTGTTTGTCCTTCTCTAGTTCTCATAAGACCTCAAATGAGGCAGTAAATAAATAAAGCAATTAGAATTGATAAAAAATAAATACACCTAAATTACAAATAACTATCTCCTTTAACATGTTTGCTAGACAAATAACTACCTCCTGCAAGCAGCACCGTGTTACTGCACTAGAAATAAGACTAGGAAATAAAACATGCTTGTCCCTTTCAAAAGTACATTAAATGCCTTTCCATTGCACATATCTGACGTTTACTGCAGCTGATCAGTAAAACTCAAGTCATATGCTGAAGTCCCAATGCTAATCATGTTCTCTGAACTTGTTTTTATCAGTTACATCAAAATGCTTTAAATTCTTTAAAAGGGAATGTGTTTGAGTTATTATAAACAATCGGAATGCATTAGTGCATTAAAGGTAAGCTCCTTTTTGCAGATTTAAGACAAGATTAGAAGTAGAATGTGAAAGAAAATTTAATAAAGATTTTGATGCTCTAATCTCACTTGCCTTCAGGATATTAATTGCATTAAACTGCAAAGCTCTCTCAAACAAACAATAAATTATGTTAATATTCTGTTACTTGCACTATACTTTCAAGTAAAGTTGCACCAAAAGAAAAAAGAAAAAGTGTCGATCATGTTTTGTTCATATTGCACACATACGTATCTACAACATGTCACTGCTCTTTCTATGCGCATACTGGTTGTCAGTGCTACAAACTTGACTACAAGACTCTTCTTATCCAATCCCCCTGGGGTTTACTTCATTAGTAAGATAAATATACACTACTACGTTTCCTACAAATCTACAGTATTTCTGTTTTCTTTTTGTCTACCTACTACCATTCTCTGTTGAAGAGATTTTTTGACTAGATATTATAAACAGTTTCTGTTTGTGATGCAGCTTGTGGTTCACTTACCAGAGACAAATATCAGGTAGCAGGCTCTCAACTATTCAGTACAGCAAGCATTGGGATTTGGAGACATGAAGGAAATGTGTAGGCCATTTGCTGTGTGAGTGACTGACTGAGCATAAGAATTAAGCAGGCAATTCAGTGTTGGATATATGAGACAATGTGATTGTTCTAAAGACACCTGCTAACTGTCTATCTGTCCCTGCAATCTGAACTGAGAAATATAAACTACAAAAGAAACATGTCCCACGTGCACAAAGATCCAGAGTCTCTTTTCCATGCTATATTGTACCATGAGACCAAATCCTGTCGGTCAATCTGTTGGTTGGTCAGTCAGTCAATTAGTCAGTAACTTAACAATGACAATGACTTTGTTTAAATACACCTCACTTCTGTTGTATGTTAAAAATAAATACACTTCTTGATCGTGTTTTAAACAATTATGAAATATGAATAAACGTTCAATGAAAGGTTAAAATAGGAAAAAACCCTCCTATTATCTTTGGCTTTCAGGGAGTTGCTATTTATAGACACTAAAAGTACTTTAACCCTTGTATGCTCTCAATACCTACAAACTACATATGTATGTTTTCATGTTTATGTATGAATAATTTGGTACTTTGGTTATTAATTAATATTTGCTAAAACTGTAGTAGAAATATTACATTATTAATTATTTGGTATCATTTTCATTATAAATATTAGGTATTGTTACACGTGTTTCTTCTTACAGGTTATTAATTACATATATGGGGTA
>JGI24700J35501_10930014_pt1 | contig 11032 bp, 10 predicted proteins | sample TergutTh196P1_FD_35501 | JGI IMG/M metagenome (IMG submission 35501) | reverse complement strand
GCTGTTCAAACAGGAACGGACATGATGTCAATACTAAATGTTCAAAATAAGTGTCAATTCCCCCCTCCCAATATTACTCTCTACTAGAGAAAGAAAGGGCCCATTGAAAATTCAGTTGATGATCTCTTACAGTTGAAAATTATGAGTACACATTTCGAGGCAAAGTGTTGATTATGGCTATGTGAGAGAATCTCTTTGATATGAAAGTATGTACATATTGTGACAACCCGTCATTGAGTGTAACTGCATTCTCCGGAAGTGAATAACATACACATTGATTGAAGCATTTACAAAATGTCGTGTACTGGTGCGTAAATTTGAATTCTATAATATGTGTACATATTGGCTACGCATCACGAAACTAACAAAAATTTATAATGCCACAAACAACCCAAGTAAATTTGCGCTTCCAATGATTCTGTTCAACCCAATAATTGCTTTGCTGACAAATTATAATATAATATTAAGAACTTTTTTACTGGTATTGAAGAGTTTTGGATTATTCCTGTGTTTCATATGCAGACATCCGCCTCAGACTGCACGGCCACCGGAATTGGCGTTTAATAAATTTAAGTGTGTTAATATTGCACGTGCATATGGCCTTAGCATAATATTGCTCATAGTGATGGAACAGCTGCTAAACTTTATATTTCTTATTTTGGCCATATCGTGTCAATTTTATTAGATAACATGGTCTAGACACTGTAATATCGAAAGAAAATCTGTAGACATTCAGCCAGTAAACTGTTTGTTGTTTGTTGGAAATTTTGAAGCGATTTATAAAATATGCAACAGTTTTAAGGTACATTTTTTGTAGCTCTCACAGTAGAAAGAAACAAGTTCAATATAACTTTCGGAACAGCTCATCTAACAACTTACCGAAATTTATCTGGTTATGGTAACAATGACCCTGCTCAGTAAATAAATTGTACACCAAATGGAACAAAGCTGCTGAATTAACCGTTTAAACGCCTATTTAAATCCCATCTGCCATTTGCTAGCATTACTAGGAGGTGCAACTATAGTAGTCGTTAGCAGGTTAAGGGTTAAGTGTGGGCAACAATAAGCCTAGTGTGGCCATTAACGGTGTCTGTAGTTCCTTTAACGTCAAAACTTTGTCAACAAAAATTGTCATCAGAGCTTATTCAATGAAAACAATGCTCTTCCTTCCAGCATAAATGCTGATATTTTCAATAAGCCTCTGCATGCTCTGTCTGTAATATTCTGTCTTTCTACAGAAATATTTTTCTTGTGTTCTTCTATGCAAGACTGTGTTCATGCAAAACCAGTCTAAGGAATCCCTCTGCCAACGAAATTTATTACGGAGGTTTTCTAAGGCTTTAAGTTCTGCAGCAGTGTAGATGACATATCTTCTCTTGTGGAATACAAAGCCACGTCAGAGGGTAATTGTTCCTGACGTTTCGAGACATCGTAATGGTCTCATACTCAAGAGTCGAAATGTCCAAATGTCTTGAGCATTTCAACCTTTTAAGATAACACTAGGTCTGATTGCTATTTAACCTTTAACTTTTATACATATAAAAGCCCTCGATTGCTTCATGACGTTTCAATATCTATTACTAGTTAGAGCTTCGTTCTCACATGCTGAGGAGTTTAGTGTTCTGTACTCCTTATCCAATATTTTACGGTGATAAAATCGAGAAGAATGAGATGGGCGAGGCATGTGGCACGTATGGGGGAGAGATGTATACAGGGTTTTGGTTGGGAAACCTGAGGGAAAGAGACCGCCTGGAAGACCCAGACGTATGTGGGAGAATAATATTAAAATGGATCTTTAGGAAGTGGAATGGAGAGGGGCATGGACAGGCTAGATCTGGCTCAGAATAGGGACGGGTGGGCGGGCTTTTTTAAAAACAGAAATGAACTTTCGGGTTCCATAAAAAAGGATGAATTTCTTGACTGAGAACCGGTTAGCTTCTCAAGAAGGACTCTGCTCCATGGAGTAAGCAAGTAAATAAGCTTCTTTCTTACATGGTTTATTTTTATTCTTTTACACCTGGTGTCGAAAAAAGTGTTACAGACTTTAAACTTCCCATGCAACTTATGTCAACAACCAGCGTCTGCTGAGGTATGGGTGATTTTCATGTTGTCCCTACAGAAGATGCTCTGTGTGGTTCCCATGCATGTCAACGTAACTTTCAACTGTTCTTCCCATAAGAAATGCCTACTCTTCTAAAAATTCCTGCCTTAACTTCAATGTCCACTCAGGCAGGCATTCTCTACCTGTTGCTGTAACAACTAGATCATTGTCCGGATCTGACTACACCAAAGTCTTTGTGTCTCCTCGCAGTGTCAGACAGCACCTGAGCCAGACCTTCATTCGACAGCGGACAGGACGTGAGGACACAGTCAACTAGCCTGCACGATCTCTTTACGTTAATCCTCTGGATTTTTGCCTGTGTGATCAACTAAATTCTTCGGTTTATTCAGACTCGATCAATGACCTAAATATATTGCAGCAGGGCGTAGAAAAAGCCAGGATATTTTGGAAGAGTACGCCGTTTTTAAGGGAAGAACAGTTGAAAGTTGCGTTGACATGCATGGGAACCACACAGAGTATCTGCTGTAGAAATTGCATGAAAACCACCCACATTTCAAAGGGAATTGCTTTTTGGACATATGTTGACTGGGAATTTTTTTCTAATTTAAGTAACTATTATACATTTGTAAGTCTATAACCCACTTGCAACAACAGCATTTTTGATAGTAGATGTGACAATAGTCTTTCGACTGTTGCTTTGTTCACTTCTTTGTTTTGTTACAGTGTTACCTTATCGCTGTAGGATGAAGCCCTCTTCATTCAAGACATTGAAATTAATAATTCTCAGTCGTTATTCGCTTTCACAGCACTCGCATTTACACTAGAAATAATATGCCTCTAAATGATGGTGTGAATAAACAAATTTTGAAATAGGTTTCCCAGAATTTACATCTCATTAATATCTGCTAGATGTATGGACATGAACAAAAAGAAATAACCATTGTGCCGACTGCTGAAGTTACAAGAGGAAATAAGGACAGAACTGTGAAACTTACACGGGTGTGTTTTACCTGACATGTGTTTTCTATTCATTCTTTAAGTTACGGTACAGCCTATTGTTGGCTTATGCGAAAAAAAGAAGCATGTAGATGAGTTTTTTAAATGTACAATTTGTGGTCAACTGCTGTTGTTGTTATTTATGAAAAACGTTCTGTGGGATGAAAACATAAAGACAAGAGGGTGAGTCGACATAATTCTATACATACCTTAAATTCCAAGACAATCACTTTACAGCAAACACTATCTGGGACTATGTTAGATGAGCCGAAAATTTGTTACGGAGAGGCCTTCACGTTTGGATTTTATCTACATTATTAATCAACTATTTAAGGAACATGGAGAATTTAATTACCACATTTATTTGTACAGAAAATAAATAACTAAAAATGGAGTAAGTACAAGTAAGGACAAAACAAATACACGTAAAAAAATTGGTTTTATTCAGTACAACGAAATTTTCTGCACTGATAGAGATACATGCTAAAACTGAAGACGAGGTCATTGCTTCTAAGACATGACTTACGTTTCCTACCTATCAAAGCTAACACTAATATCCATGACCCTCTCTTCAATACCATCGATCTTCAGGCCTCAAAAAAGCGGTAATTTGTACAAAGACAGATTCAAAATCGAAAAGTTTACAGGAACAGACTGTGTAGCCTAATATTTAGGGGAGGTTTGTGATGTTAGACTAACATTTTTCTTCTAGGGCGCAACAGCCCAACTCGGGCCTAGGCCGCTTCATTGTTGAGGTTCCTACAGCACACGTAATTAGAAAAGCACGTCAGTAGGAATTATTTGAAAGAATGATCAGCATGTCGCAGAGGCCGCTACCTACACGTCACGTAACAATTGTAAGAGAGGAACATCCCTAACCTCGGCGGCACTCGAACCCGCAATCCAATCAATCGAGCTGCCACAGACATAGGCTTTAGACCACACGGCCACCGGGATCGGCCAGACTACCGTTACAATGGGTAATACGCGTAGTTTAACATAAATCCTCGACAGTTTGTTGTTTCTGCTTTCACTTAATATTTTACTGCTGCACTTCATTTCTTACAATGTAATGTTTGATTTTATCTTCTCCAGTACATCCCTTCCGGCTCTAACGAATCGTATTTCTATAGCTGGGGTGTTTTTATCATGTTATTGGCTCCCCCATGCTTTTCTCCATATAAGTGTGTTGGCATCTCCGTAATTTAGCAAGACTATTTCAGTTCCTTTCCTTATTTTTCTCTTATTGTTCTAATTGTTTTCTTAATTGTAAAATTCTCGACATATTGGACTGATTGCTACTTGGGGCTTGGATATAATTTCAACTAATGTTGGGCTGAACCCCCGACAGAGGGAGTGGAATGCTGAAATTAAAGAGAATTCGGCCGTACCTTGACAGATCCTTTCTACTGCAGGAACGAAGTACTTGTCGCAGACGACCGCAAGGGCAAAGAACAGGTAGAGGGACACAATGACGTGGAGGACGACAGCTCCATCTTGCCTCTGTGTTTCGGTGAACAGGTCTTTTGGGAAATCGTCTATCGCTGGAGGTGTGCAGTTCTGGGTGAAACTGTGGTCGTCCAGGCCTACCAAAATCACAAAAGTTTATATTTAGATCAGGAAGGAATTACATACTAGGGACATGGCGGGCAGGAAAAGTTAGCAGCTGATTTACATTTTGATAAAGGGAAACACTGGAGAACGGAAGGCGTTATATTTTCATGGCTCTTATAAGTGTATAAACTATATGCTCCATTAGAAAACGCTACTTAAATTTTTAATGTAACAATGATTGGCCGATAGCACACTTGATGCCAGTTTTACTGGGAAAATTTCAACTCTGATTTTTTATTTGAGTATTTTACTCATTAATTCTTTCAGGCACGGTATTTTTCCGGATCAAGTTTAATGATTTAATTCTTACCACAAATCAAACGAACATTTTGTCTTTCCATTACAAAGACAAACTGGTTGATGCTGTCTAGAAGTTCCTCGCTGTGAGCATCACACAAATCACAGATACAGAAAATTCCAGAGATTTTTGTTCAGTCCAACGTTACAACACACGATATTCCACGCAACATCTGTCTGATTTCAGATTGTTAATAATTGTCTTCCTTGGATGAAAAATATCACAACCATACGGTTCGATGTATCTACTACGACGTTCCCTCACTAGTTCTGAGAGAGTGTATTCGTGTACATACCTACCACTTGTCGGCTAATTTGCCGTATGTCGTCGTGGAGAGAACGTTGTTTGTTCTGTCGCCCCTACATGAAGAGTGACGGTGTCTTGAACGATGATGAAGTTACAGTTCATAAGTGAATGGTACATTAAAAACCTTTGCAGATTCTGTAATGGGAACGCACAGGCAGTAGCTGAACAGGAATCAGTGTATAATTCGTATCCACCCAAACACAATGTTTTCGGCTGCGTTCTTCAGCGATTCAGAAATACAGTATAATGCACTTTAGGTACCATGGAGCGCGGCAAGCTGCGAGTTCCGAACCAAGGGCAGACACTGGGAAGAGTCCAACGCAGTCCGAAAGCGAATGTTCGCACACACTCGATCGTAGGGACGACAAACATCTCTTGGGAAAGTCTGTGTGCGTACCATTGCCGCCGTGTTAAAGCTCTCCGACCGGTGATTTTCGCAACGGGAGTAAACTTCCACCGCTAGATTGTGAGAGGTCCTCATCTTATGGAATACATTTTGTTTTGTAAGCAGTTCCATTTGACGTGATATAACTAGCACAATACCCATGTGTGGTCTCTCAGCAGTCTTCACCTATCCGTTGCAATCACCTTTCAACATCATTTTGTAGCAAATTTGCGATAGTGTGTTATCGGCGACCAAATAATTGGATTGTTGGTTATACTTAGTGATATTTAGTAGCAGATTACTACTGCGTTTCCTGCAGGACGAGCTACCACCTTTGCGCAGAAACTTTTTTTCCAGGCCAACCTTAACGTCTGGCTGAAATACAATGATAGAACACCACATTTCCGTTGACAAATCACAGAGTACTTGAAGAGCTTATATGGAAATCATCGTGTTTATCGTGGAGGCTGGTATGCTTGAGCACCCCTTTCACCAGACTTGACTCATCTTAATTTCTACTTGGTGGAGATACGTGAAGTTCTTCCTAGGTCATGAGATATCGCAAACACGATACAAAGTCTTACGTCACATCGTCAGCTTATGCCGAAAAATGGCAAGCATATAGAGGACAGCACGTGCTGTTTTAAAGAACTCGGTTGTGTGTAGCCGTTTCAGGAGGTAATTTCGAGGAGTGAGGTTGTGAATACGTGTTCTGCAAATATGTGAATTGAACATGACTACGTCCCTCCCTGGAGGTTGAGATTATGAAACATATATTTTATAAAATATGCACCCAAAATAAGCCAATAAATAAACACCTGAATTTCGGCAGACGTTTTGGAGGTCACTCTGTATGGTAAGTAGCTTGCCTTCAATTTAAGAGTTAACTGGAATGGAGTAAAATATAACTTTGAAGAAGGGCAATAATATGCAGTACAAGCAGTGATATCTGTCACTAGATAAAGTTTAAATCTGCTTTAACCCCAAACTAACTATGAGGCTCATCACCCGGCAACAGATTCTGATTCTGAGATTTCCTGCCTTAATTGCTGGTTTACTTGTGCGCCGTGTTACATAAGTAGTGACTAATAAGGGATACAAGTGCGGCAGGAAAATAGGCCAGGATATAAAGTACCAAATTAAACAATTAGGTCTGTACGTTAGCTTCCTAGGTGTACTAAGTACATGTTAACGGATAACGTTTTATTATCTAGAATACTGCAATATCCAGCAAATCTTTCATGCCGGCAATCGCGGTTATCGCAACTTTTACTGTCTTCATTACGCAGTCCGTCATGTGACAGGAGCATAGCTTCTTCCCAAGCAAATTCTCCGCAGGTGCGATCTAATACTTCCTCTTTCAAATTTCTATACCCTATTTTCTTCAAGGTCATCCAGTAGCTGTTTGTATCTTCCTATTTTTCCCGTCACTTCTATCTTTCCTTCAATAACGTGCTGCAGAATGCAGTTCCTACGCAATATATGACCCATCCACGTATCCTTCCTTCGTTTTACTGTGTGCAATAGTTTTCTTTCTTCCTGAATTCCGTGAAATACTCCTTTATTTTCTCATGATCGGTCCACCTGACCTTCTCCATCCTTCTCCAGCACTACATTTCAAAACTTTCGAGATATTTCTGATAACTTCCCGAAATGCCCAATTTTTAGCACCACAAAAAGCTATGCTTAACATATAGCTTTTTACTGGTATTTTGTTTCTTAAATGTTTCCAATTTCCTGGTGAAAAGTGTCTTTTTCTTGTTAAATACCGCTTTTGCCATAGAAATTCTGGATCTAAGTTTACATGTACATCTTGTCTCTTTCTTTATCAGAATATACTGATATTTGGAATATCTGTACACCGTATGTTATAGCTGTTGCAATAGGATGCAACGTTTTGGTGCGGGATTCAGGTTAGGCGAGAAAAATGAAACTGCCAGCCTCTAAGTACGAGGACGTGTGTAGTAAGGCTTCAAGGATTACAATACATCATGTGTTTATTCATCAAAGGAGGGAAAAATCGTGAATGACAAACATACTTTTCGGACATGTCCTTTTAGAGAAAACATTTGCAAACTGCCCATCAAACGACTTTTAAAAAATATTCGATATTTTACGACACAAATAGGGAGAAGAAAAGACCAAATAATGGAATTATACACGAAAACAGTAATAGTGATAGAATAAGATTCACTAACCATACAGCTTCACAAAATTTTATCGCAGGCAGCACCATATTCCTTCACAAAATCATCTATAAAATCAGGTGGATATCACCAGAAGCAAATCTACGAACCAGATAAGTAACCTGATAATAGACAGCAGTTACTCTAGCAATGTCTTAAACGTACGGAACTATAGAGGCTCCAAAATAGATTGCGATATTTTTGCTTACAGCCAAAATAATAAGCCCAATAAACACAAAGTATTTTCACAGGCAAAATTAAAGTGACGGACCTGCAGTGACGGTTGAACTACGTGGAATGAACAGTAAAAGAAATGCCGACTGAATGGAAATTTGGATCCAAAGTCTGATACATAAGAAAGGAAATGAAATGCAATGCAGCATCTCTAGAAGTAGCCGATCTCGGTGGCCATGCTGTCTAAACCAGAGGTTGCAGCTCCTTGATTTTTGGGATCGAATATTCGAAACGTACCATGTGCATGAATGCTCTTTTCTTTTCTTTTTTTGTATTGTGTAGGTAGTGACCTTTGCGACGGTATGACCACTTTTGCAGAGGAGTCCTACCGGGTGTGTGTCTAATTTTTTGTGATATAGAAACCTAAAAATGAGGCGACCTAAACCCTACTTGGGCTGTCGAACGACACACAAAAATATAAACCTATAACTGCCATGTGCTTTTAGTGTGGGAAAGGAAACCACAGATCAGATGCATGCTTTAATGTAACTATTTGAGAGGCTAGAGAAGTAATTTCAAATTACTATGTATAACAATGGAAGAATTTTAATTGCCGAAGAAATTAATGAAACCAAGTTGAAAGAAAGTAGAGTAAATTACGTACAAAGTAACAATTAAAATATCATAGTACCTCAGAGCCTTTTGTCGCGGAAAGAGGATTAAGAGATGGCCTAACATGTTCAATAATTAACACTGCGCTACAGAGAAACATAGGAGAGCATCAGGAAAAGAAGGAACAGAAACACTACAGCACAAGTTGATACAAGTGCTTATACTATGGCCTCTTATTTTATAGGAATATAGTAACTTATTAATGCGGGATTTGAGCTTGTCATAGATGTGTTCAGGAAGATTCAAGTCTTTTGCGATATGAGGTCTTGTCAACTGATAAATATTTACAGAAATTTCACAGGAGCTTGCTAAAGCCACAGTCAGGGTCTAAGTAGTCCAAGACCTAGAGAGAGAAAGCTCCTCCATAATGTGGTAGAATATTTACCAATCACCACAGTGTCAAATCATAGAATGGAACAACAAATATCTCAGCAAAGTTATATGTCAGGTCGATAAATTTCCTTATTCATTAGTTGATACCGAATACACTTTTGATCCCCTACAATGTCATCGCGACTCTTATGACTTTCGGCGCTTGTAGTGGTATTTCCTTGATACAGGAACTGTTAACACCTAAGGTACTACTGAATGCAGTTCGTCCCTATACTGTACCTACAACAGCCATTAACGTTGCCACAATTGCCGCTGTGGAACGACAGCAGTGTAGAATTTACAATTCGCACAAGAAATGGAACTATCTCCAACAAGAATCTCCTATTTACTTCGCCACGGTCAATTCCATCGATATTGCTATTCGCGACGTTCACATGTGTAACCAAGTGGCCATCCACTACGGTTGCTATTTTGCAAATGGCTGAACATGAACACTGCGAATGAGCTCTCTTTACGCAAATTTTATTAGATATACGAAAAGATGTTTGCGCGTCAGTGTGTGTTCAGAGTCCACAAGAGTCATATTTGGGCACAGCATAATCCTCACGGTATCCGTGAACATGGGCATTAAGCCCGTTGGCTTCCTATTGTCGGGGACATTGTCGTAGGTCCCTATATGCTGCCTGAGAGGTTGGATGCTCAACAGTGTCCTGACTTAATGGAAACGCTTCCGCCGGAACTGTTAACTGCGAGACGGAGTTTGTGGTTCCTGCACTATGGAGCTCCAGCACACAGAGGCTTAGCTGAGGGAGGGGCTAGTTGAAAAGGAGTTTAACACATAATTGTAATTTTTTTTAAGTTTAAAATTTCTGTTAGGGGCGGCCATTGTGATTACTCGCCCCACGGCGCCAAAAATCCTAGCTACGCCACTGTTAGCACACTATGGGGAAGTTTTACTGCAGTGGTTGAAAGCGACATACCCAGGAAGGTGGACTGAATGCAGAGAACCGATTACATGGCCTCCCCTGTAGCCGGATCAGAATGCGTTCAGTTTGATTGTGTCGGGACACCTGTAGCACCACATGTGGGTTCGAAGATCTCGTTTCAAGATAACAACCAGCTGTGGCAACAGTCGATGCCTTACCGCATGTCGCGAGCCTCACTGCCGTGTGCTTGGGAGAGAAGGAAGACGCTTCGAACTGCCTTTGTAACTACAACTTGCCCATGGTTTTTGATGGCGTGTGTGACTTGCTGTTGTTAAGGAATCACACTTCAGGAAGACTATCCGCGAATTGTATGCGTGTATGTATGTATGTATTTATGTATGTGTGTATGTATGTATGTATGTATGTATGTATGTGTGTGTGTGTGTGTATGTATTGTATATGTGCATGTATGTAAGTATGTATGTATGCATGTATGTATATGTGTGTATGTACAAGGCGTGTCCGGAAAGTAAATATACATCACGTGTAGGCCAACAGAGAAATTTTTTATGCTTATTGTGGCAACAATGCCGTTGACCTTGATACTTTACCTGTGAGTCGTGGTCGTTTGACAGCGGTACAACCTGCTTTGTTTGAGTGAGACGTGTTTGAAATGGCAGCGCCAATCCAAAGTTCCGCCAAATGCGACGTGCGTTCCATCATACGATTTCTCAACGCAAAAGGTGAACGTCCAGCGGAAATTCACAAACTAATTGTTGCTGTTTATGGTAATGTTATGAATCGGCATAATTTGACGAAGTGGTGCCGTGAATTCTTCGAAGAAAGGACTTATGTTCACGACGATCAAAGGAGTGGTAGGCCATCTTTGATCTCTGACGACCTTCTTCAGTAAATTGAAGGAGAAATTCGAGAAAATCGAAGCGCGACGATAAGAGAGTTGCATCACATCATTCCCGAAGTGTCTAAGACCACAATTCATGAAGCTGTGACAGAAAAATTAGGGTACAGAAAATTGTGCACAAGCTGGGTGCCCAAAATGTTAACGGACGATCACAAAAC
>JGI24700J35501_10930015_pt1 | contig 11036 bp, 10 predicted proteins | sample TergutTh196P1_FD_35501 | JGI IMG/M metagenome (IMG submission 35501) | reverse complement strand
GGCGGCGGCCCGATGTTCGACATGGGGCCGTACTACCTTACCGCGCTTGTCAGCCTGTTGGGGCCGGTAGCCAGGGTTTCAGGCTCCGCCCAGAAAGGCCAAGCCGAGCGCGTAGTTTCAAGCGAGCCGCTTAAAGGCTCGGTCATAAAGGTCGATGTCCCGACGCACATTGCCGGGGTTATGGACTTTGCGAGCGGGGCCGTCGGCGTAATCGTTACAAGTTTCGACGTTTACAACCATTCCATGCCCTGCATCGAAATTTACGGAACCGAAGGCAGCCTTCAAGTTCCCGATCCCAATTATTTCCGCGGCGAGGTAAAACTGCGGCGTTTCAGGGACGAAAGCTGGTCAAGCGTCCCGCTGGTGCTTTCCGCGCCGGACAGCCCTAAAGACAAGGAAAAAAACGACTGGCATTTGTTCAATAATTTGCGCGGCATAGGAATAACCGACATGGCCGAGGCGATAGGGGAGGGCAGGCCCCACCGGGCTTCCGCCGAGCTTACCTACCATGTGTTGGACGTAATGCACGGCTTCCATGACGCTTCTGCATCCGGCCAGTACAGCCAGATAAAGAGCACCTGCGAGCGGCCGCAGGCGATGTTGTAAAACCTGTATGCCTGATCGTCGGTCAGGCATTGGTTGCCGGCTCTGTGTGATACATCACGCAAAACCGGCAAATAAATTTTTTCGTTAAGCAAAAGTGCGGAGGTTTTTATGAAAAAGAAGATTATTATCGGTTTAGCGGCGCTCGCTATCATCGCCACGACCATGACTTCCTGCGGCAGGCAGGGGGATGATTACATCACGCTTCATATGTGGCACATCTTTGGGGATGTAGGTAGGGGCGAGCCAATGCAGGAGGCCGCAAGAAGGTTTGAGGCCGCCAATCCCGGCGTAAGGGTTGTTATTACAACCGAAGCCAACGATCCCTACAAGATCAGGCTTAGGACGATTAGCGCGGCGAATTTCCCCGACGTGTTCCATTCTTGGGGCGGCGGCTGGCTGCAGTCCTTTGTTGACGCGGGTTTTGTCGCGGACATTACGGACGAAGTCAACGCGGTTTTACATTTGACGAATCCCGAAATGGTAGCCCTTAGCAACTTTGGCGGCAGAAATTTCGGTATTCCGTATATTGCGGCCAGCACGATTCTTTATTACAACACGGAAATATTCGCAAGGCTCGGCCTTTCGGCTCCCCAGACCTTCAGCGAGCTTGAACACGTTGCCAATGTTCTTATGGCCAACGGGATCATTCCCTTTGCCGAAGCCAACTTGACCATGTGGCCGGGGGCCCAGCACTTTGTGCTTCTTTCCATGCGGCTTGGCGGCTCGGATGTTTTTGAGCGTGCCAACAGAGGGGAAATTCCCTTTACCTATCCGGCTTTTATAAGGGCCGGCGAAATGGTTGGCGAAATGGTTAATGCCGGTTGGTTCCCAAGTGGCGTGAACGGCCTTAACTGGGATACCGGACAGTCGCGCATCATGTTCTACACCGAACAGGCCGCGATGATCCTGCAAACCTCTGCGTTTTTAGGTATCGCCCGGAATGAAAACAGGGATTTTTATGACTCTAGGCTTGGGCTTTCGCTTTTCCCGGCTATAGAAGGCAGTCCCGGTCAAATGACGGATATACTTGGCGGAGCGAATACCTTTTCGGTTTCTGCTCACAGCAGCCACCCTGAGCTGGCCAAAGCGTTGGCCATTTTCATGGCTACAGACCCGCAATTGCAGCAAACTTTCTTGGATAACGGTTTCGTTGCCGCCAGAACTGGACTAAACCCGCCTGATGCTCTTGTAGCGACCGCGTTGGATCAGTTGGCAGGCGCAACCGGCTTCCAAGCTTTTGTTGACCAAGCCCTTTCGCCGATGCTTTCCGACACACACAGAAGCACCGTTCAGGGGCTTTTTGGCGGAACCTTGACTTCTGGACAAGCCGCCGATGCTATGCAAAGCACGTTTGACGAGTTCGGGGGCGACTTCTTGTAAGAAGCGACTTCCTGTAAGGTGAAGTGAAACATCCCCGCGCTTGCCGGCGGCGGCCGGCGCGGGGAATTTAATTTGGCGAGCGAGGGGGTAACAGCGTTGGCGACATTAAATAGAAAACAAAAAGAAAGGCTAAAAAGCGGGCTTACAATATTTCTGTTTCTTCTGCCCGCCATGACCGTGTATTTTTCGTACACTGTTTTCGGGATATTCCGCACGTTTTACTTCAGCGGCTTTGACTGGTCCGGCTTCGGCCCGGCGTACCGCTCGCCCTTTATCGGCCTGCAAAACTATGTCAGCCTTATGTCTGATTCCGGGTTTTGGCGTTCTGTAAGAAACAACTTTACGCTTGTTTTCGTCTCGCTTGTTTTCCAATTGACCTTCGGCATGATCCTAGCTTTGATTTTGAACGCGCGTTACAAAGGGACAAAGATTCTCAGGACTATCTATTTTATGCCGCTGCTTCTTTCGTCCGCCGCGACGGGCACTATCTGGCAGTTGATGCTTTCCCCCCATATCGGGCTTTTTGACGGGGTGCTCAGGTTTATCAGCCCCGATGTCCATCTTTCATGGCTCGGTTCCGAACAGGTTGTTTTGTTTGCGGTTCTGTTTGTAATTTGCTGGCAGTTCACCCCGCAGTACATGATTTTAATCCGGGCCGGCATGACGGGTATCCCGGAAGAGCTTTACGAAGCGGCTACGATTGACGGGGCCAGCCGCTGGCAGCAGTTCTGGCGGATGACTCTGCCCCTGCTTTCTGGGACGCTTAAAACCGCGGCCGTTCTTTCGATTGTCGGCTCCCTTCAGTTTTTTGACCTTATCTGGATTATGACACTGGGCGGGCCAAGCGGCCACTCGGATTTGATGGCGACTTTTATGTATAGGGCGGCCTTTGTCCAGATGCGTATGGGTTATGCCAGCGCAGTTGCCGCCTGCATGATAATCATATCTCTTATTGTCGTGGTAATTTTCAGGACTATAACCCGCAAAGAGGGAGGGGGGAGCCACTCATGATCGTAGAAAAGCGCAGTATCGTAGAAAAACTGTTGTTCATATTGCTGGCCTTGGCCTTTGTGGTTATTTTTGGTTTTCCCTTTGTCATAACCGCAATGATGTCGCTGAAATCTTTGGCCGATTATATGTCGGGTAACTTTTGGGGTTTCCCCCAGCCGATATATTTTGGCAATTTGCAAAGGGTTTTGTTTTCCGACTTTAACCTGTTTTTTCTTAACAGTCTTTTTATCACCGGGACATCGGTAATTATTACAGTCCTTGCAGCCTCCCTTGCTAGTTACGCTTTTGCCAAATTGAAGTTTCGCATATCGCCGCTTCTTTTTACCCTGTTTATAATCGGGATGATGATTCCCATTCACGCGACTTTGATTCCTGTTTATCAGCTGACGGATGCTCTGGGGCTGCTTGACCGGCGGGTGGGGCTTATCGGCCCTTATGTTAGCAGGGGTTTGCCGGTGGGGATTTTTATAATGACGAGTTTTTTCCGGGAGGTTCCCAACAGCATTCAGGAGTCGGCTCATGTTGACGGGGCTTCTGCTGTGCGTATTTACTGGAGTATAATGCTTCCTATTTCTACCCCGGCAATTTCGACGGTGGCGATTTTGAACTTTCTTTCTTACTGGAACGAGTTTATTATTGCCATGACGATTATCAATTCTGCCAACAGGCAGACTGTCCCTATGGGCATTAGGCATTTTCACGGGGCCGAGGCGATCAATATACCTGCTGTTTTTGCCGCTATTCTTATCGCTTCTTTGCCTGTGATGATTTTTTATATGTTTGCCCAAGAGAGGGTTATTAACGGGCTTTCCGCAGGGGCTATAAAGGGGTAGTGTCATTCGCAGGTGTTTTTGGGAATGGCCGGGTGTAATGGCGTGTTCGGTTTTTTGCTAAGAAAAACTTTCTATGATTTCTGGGACAATTTTCTGAAAATTGTCCTTGTAAACGTGGGTTTTATAGCCCTTTTTGCCGTTTTGCTTTTCCTGCCGGAATTGTTTTCTTCTTATGTTGCCAGAACTGCGATTCGCATTTTGGCGGCCGGCGGCTGTTTGGTTTATCTTTGCGCGGCGGCCATGTCGCTTAAATCCCTCTCCGATTATGAGTCTTTTTATTTTGCCGATGTTTTTAGAAACCTTAAACAAGCCGCGCCTGCCGGTCTTTTTATGGGGCTGCTGCTTTTTGCGGTTTCGGCTTTGGCGCTGGCCGCTTTTTCTTTTTATGCGGGTATGGATTCCATGTTGGGCCTTGTTTTTGCGGTGCTTGTGTTTTGGTTTGTCGCAGCGGCTCTGCTTTCGCTTCAGTTTTTCTTTGCGATACGCGCGCGCTTGGACGCAAAGCCTTTCAAGGTTCTAAAAAAATGCATTTTAATTTTTTTCGACAATCCCGGCATGGCGTTTTTTGTATTGCTTAACGGCATTGCGATGCTGCTTTTTTCCGTGCCGCTAGGATTTCTTTTGCCGGGCCCCGCCGGGGTGTTGCTGTTTGTCGATCAGGCCCTGCGCCTGCGTCTTTTGAAGTACGACTGGCTGGAGGCAAACCCCGGGGCCGACCGGCGGAAAATCCCTTGGGATGCGCTGCTGGCGGAAGAGCGCGAAAAAACCGGCAAGCGCACGTTGAAAAATCTTATTTTTCCCTGGAGGGATTGACACCGGCGGCGACATCGCTGCGCCGCCGGCCTTGCATTACCGGTCTTTAGCCGCCGGGATTATCGCCCTTTCTGTTTCTTTGTCAAAATACCTGGCCTTTTCCATTTTCGCTGTAAAGTTGGCGGTATCCCCGACCTTGAATTCGTTGTGAGGCTCTGTGCGGGCAACGATAGAATGCGCACCTGTTGACAGCCACAAGTGAATGTCCGCGCCCAATGGCTCTATGACAGTTACCTTTGTGGCAAACCCGTTTTCCCCGCCGGATTTTGAATAACAAAGGTCTTCCGGCCTTATGCCAAAGAGCACTTCTTTCCCGACATAGCTTGCCAAATATTCCTTGTGTCCCGGCTCGGCCTTGATTTTAAAGGAACCTTCGTCAAGCGTAATCGCTCCGCCTTCCTCGCCAACCTTGACCGAAAGAAAGTTCATAGGCGGCGACCCGATAAAGCTGGCCACGAATTTATTGCAGGGGTTGTTGTAAAGGAACAGCGGCGCGCCTATCTGCTGAACCAAGCCGTCTTTCATAACAACAATCTTGTCGGCCATTGTCATCGCCTCTACCTGATCGTGCGTAACGTAAATTATCGTAGCGTTAAGATCGGCGTGGAGTTTTGAAAGTTCCACCCTCATCTGCACGCGCAGTTTCGCATCCAAATTGGAAAGCGGCTCGTCAAAAAGAAAAACCTTCGGGTTTCGGACAATCGCCCTCCCCACGGCAACGCGCTGTCTTTGCCCGCCGGAAAGCGCCTTGGGCTTGCGGGTTAAATATTTTTCTATATCGAGAATGCGCGCGACCGCCCGCACCCGCGTTTCAATATCCGGCTTGGGCACTTTCTTTATGCGTAAACCGAATGCCATGTTTTCAAACACCGACATATGCGGATACAAAGCATAGTTCTGAAAGACCATCGCAATATTCCGGTCTTTCGGGGGAACGTCGTTCATTTTCTCCCCGTCGATAAAAAGTTCGCCGCCGGTAATTTCCTCCAGCCCGGCAACCATGCGGAGGGTAGTAGACTTTCCGCATCCTGACGGCCCTACAAGGACGACAAACTCTTTGTCCTCGATCACGATATTGGCATCTTCCACAGCGGAAACATTTCCTTCGTATACTTTGGAAATATTTTTCAGTTCGACCTTTGCCATGTGCAAACCTCCCTTGGTTGTTAAGGTAATTATACCTCGTCCGGGAAGAGTTGTCAATAGTAAGCGTTGCCGAAGATCGTAACCCTGTTTCCCTAACCTTGAGTTGCGAATTGTTTGGCGGCGAAAACTACGACGTTTTTCATTTCGTCAAGGTTTTCTCGTTTTAGAATGGCCAAATGGAAAATGGCCGCTTCGATAATGCTGTAGAAAAAATCGTCGGCTGTTTTTACATTTGCTTTTTTAAGCTCGCCGGCTTTTATGCCTTCCCGGATGATGGACGAGATAGCGCGGCGCATTTTCAAAGTGCGCCGCCTGACCCGCAGCTCGGGCGGACCTTCGTTTTTGGGAAGGTGCAAAAGATAGTCCATTATAACCGAAAGCAGCCGCTGGTTATCTTCCAAAAGCTTTAGTATGTCCAAAAGAATCCGCGTTATCTTTTCGACACTGCCCAAAGACTTGCTCGCCTCGATCTTGCCGATGTCCTCTTCCGCCTTGACCAGCATCTGCTTTATACTGTAGTTGAAAATCTCCCTTTTGTTCTTGAAGTACAGATACAGAGTTGTTCTGGTAATTCCGCTGCGGTCGGCAATTTTTTGAAACGTAGTGTTCTCAAAACCGTCGTCTACAAACACCGCAAGGGCATTTTTTAGAATTTCTGTCCGCCTTTTTTCATGCTTTACAACATAGGCCATTTGTTATACTCCTCGTATTTACGCAGCGTTTTACGCACACCCTTATAATACATCATATTGGAAAAAATAGTAAGGAAGCGCCCCGGCGCTTATTTCCCGGCAGGAATCCGCTTTTTTGCCGAAAAAACTTTCAAACCCGCTGTGCCCGGTTATAAGCGCGAGCTTCCAGCCCGGAAAACTGCGGCGCAGGCCGCCCATCTCCCTGTAGCTTTGCTCCGCATAGGCAAGGTCCCCCAGACGCTTGCCGTAAGGCGGGTTTGTAACGATAAAACCATCGGAAACATCGAAAGGCCGGGCGGCCTCCTTTACAGACAGGGCTTTTATTTCAAACGAAGCCGCGCCTTGCGCCGCCCCCGCCGCCCCCCGCGCCGCGCCCCGGCCTAGGGCAAGGGCTTGCAGCCGCTCAAGATTGGACTTGGCAAGAGACACCGAGTACTCATCCTGATCGCTGCCGGCAATCCTTACAAGCCGGCTAAAATCGATCTTGCCGCGAAACTCCTTTCGCTGGGCTTCCTCGGTTTCCCGGCTTGCAAAATCCAGCGCGTCTATCGCAAACCGCCTGAAAAGCCCAGGGGCAATGTCCCAGGCGAACATCGCCGCCTCCGCCAAAATTGTGCCGGAGCCGCAAAAGGGGTCGTAAAGGGGGAACTTTCGTCGCCAGCCGGAGAGCAAAAGCATGGCCGCCGCGCTTGTTTCCCGCAAAGGAGCCGCGCCGCCCTCCAGCCTGTAGCCCCTTTTGAAGAGCGGCTTGCCGCTTAAATCCAAAAGCAGGGAAACCCTGTCTTTTTCCACATGAACCCTAAGCTCGCAGGTTTTGCCGCCTTCAGGCAGCCGCTTCATTTTGTATTTGCCGCAAAGCCTGTCGGCCGCCGCCTTGTGCACGACAGACTGAATGCTCGTTTCGGCCTGCAAGAGCGAGCGTTTGGAGCGCACCTTGACAACGGTCAGATTCATGCCTTTTGGCACGAAGTCCTCCCAGTTGACGGCCTGTGTTTCTTCAAAAAGCTCGTCAAAATCCTGCGCCGGGAAGTTGCCCGCCTCTAAAAGCACTCTGTCGGCGCAACGCAGGCCGATTAAGGCCTTGTAAAGCCCCGCAATGTCCGCCTTGAACCTGACTTTGCCGTAAAACGAATCGACAACGGAAAGGGAGAGTTTTTTAAGCTCGTTTGACAGGACTTTTTCCGCGCCGGCTGCGCACAGGGCGACAGCGGTTGTTAAGTTTTCCATAAGCCATTATACCACTTTACAGCAATTCTTACAGTGCCGGCAGCCGCCGCTTCCAAGACAAACGCATGAACGACGCGAACCTCGGAAGTATCTCACACAAAGGCACAAAGGCACGAAGGCACAAAGGTTAGGAGGTTGGGCGAGATTATGATAAGGCCGCGTCTTCTTCTTGCCTTACATTATGGAAGATAAAAGAGAATAAGTAGAGATGAAGATGGGCTTTCTGGTCTGTGCTTAGTGCCTTTGTGCCTTTGTGCCTTTGTGCCTTTGTGCCTTTGTGCCTTTGTGCCTTTGTGTGAAAATTTCCGGGAACACACGGGAACACACGCCGGGCCTTGACAAAACCTGCAAACACTTGTATAGTTGTTTGCATGGAAGCGAAAAACACAGATTTGCGCGAAAAAATCTCGATACTGGCCGGCGCCGCAAAATACGACGCGTCCTGCGCTTCCTCCGGAAGCGGCGCTTCCAGCGGGAGCGGCGCGACAGGCCGGCGGTTCGGCATGAGCGTGCCGGAAGGGGTTTGCCACAGTTGGACGGAAGACGGCAGGTGCGTTTCGCTTTTCAAAGTGCTTTACTCGAATGTCTGCCGCTACGACTGCGCCTACTGCGTAAACCGCGCCTCGGCGGACATTAAACGCAGCGGCTTTACCGCGCCAGAACTTGCCGAAATTACCACCCAGTTCTACCGCCGCAACTATATCGAAGGGCTTTTTCTTTCGTCCGGCATCTTTTCCGACCCCGATACGGTAATGGAAAAACTTATCGAAAGCGCCAGAACCCTGCGCGAAAAAGAGGGCTTTGGCGGCTACATCCACCTGAAAATAATTCCGGGCGCCGGGGAAAAACTGATACGCAAGGCGGGGCTTTGGGCAGACAGACTCAGCGTGAACATCGAACTGCCCACGGACAAGAGCCTTCAAAGCCTTGCCCCGGACAAAAGCGGGAAGGAGATTCTTGGCGCAATGGGAGACTTTTCAAATGTTTCAAACGAGCTGGAAGAGGCGCGGCACAAGTCGGTCTTTCTGCCGGGGGGAAGGGCGAAAACCCCCGACTTCGCCCCCGCCGGCCAGAGCACCCAGCTTATCGTGGGGGCAAGCGACGAGGACGACAGGCAGATTATCAAACTTTCAAGCTCCCTTTACAGGAAGTTTTCCCTAAAGCGCGTTTATTATTCGGCCTTTACCCACCCCGGCGCCCTTTCCCGGCACAGCGCGGCCTTTGACCCGCGTCTGCCGCAGATGCCAGGGCCGCCCCTTGTGCGCGAACATCGGCTGTATCAGGCGGATTGGCTTTTGCGTTTCTATCATTTTAGCGCATCCGAAATCTTGAGCGAGGACGAGGCTTTTTTAGACCCGCACATAGACCCGAAAACGGCCTGGGCGCTTAAAAACATCGGTTTTTTCCCGGTCGAGGTAAACCGCGCCGATTACGAGACCCTGCTTCGCGTGCCCGGAATCGGGGCTAAAACGGCAAGGCGCATTCTGGAAACCCGCCGCAGTCGCAGTGTGAACTTTGACACTCTGCGCCGCATGGGGGCGGCCTTAAAACGCGCCCGCTATTTTCTAACCTGCGCCGGCTCCTTTTTAGACCGCCCCAGCGACCCCCAAAGGATACGCCGGCTGCTTGCGGACAGCGACGGCGCGGGTTTGCAACTGCCCCTCTTCGAGTTTTAGGCGGGCTTTTCTCTCATCTTTAAGAAGCCCCGAATCTCCCTTATAATCACGGGCAGGTAGCAAAGCGTGATAAGCACGGTTCCCATTGCGATAAGGGTGAAGATATACGCCGGCCAGCCGTTGTTCAGGTTAAGCAGGGGCAGGCCTTCCGCCGGGGGGCGCACCGCAAAGTTAAAGTTTACCGACGGCTCCCAGCCGAAAAAGCCGTTCATCCAAATTCCTGCGATAAGCCACAGCAAGGCCCCGAAAATCGCGGTAAAGTAGCTTTTGATGTCGTAGTTGATGGGCTTGGAAAAATACAGGTAAAACCCCAGAAAAACGAGCATGGCGTGGAAAAAAAAGTAGCGGTATGTGGAAATGTCCAAAAGCCCGTGGTAGTTTTCTATTGCGGCGGCTATCAATGTTGCCATAAAGCCGCCTGCAATTGTGGTGGGGAACATATACGCAAGTATGTTTTTGTGTTTTTGCGGGTTCCCGGACAGCACCAAAACGAGCAGGAGGATAACTTGAAAGGGGCACATATTGAGGGGGAGTTGCCCGGCGGCCATGCGGCTGCCTGTGTGTCCTGGGATTTCCCGCGCAAAAAAAAGAATTTTTTCAAACTCGCTAACAAGGCCTATTAGCGCGCAAGTCCAAAGGACTTTGATTGAAAACCCGGCTTTACGCGCAACGTGTATCCCAAGAAAGGCGGCAAGGGGCAGGCAAAGCAGAAAAAGTATGTGCGGAAGAGAAAACATTGCGACAGGAAATTGCACCGCTAGATGCGCCGCCACTTGCGGCATATAATCTGGCATGATGCCTTCAGTGTCGGGCTTTGCGCTAAAAGTGTCAAGTAGCCCGCCGAGCTTGTCTGCCGGTTAGGCCTTGACCGCATCCATGATGAAAAGCGACGCGCTTTGGTTCATAAGGAGTTTGTCGCCACGATAAAAGGTTTCCGATTTTACGCTGGCAAAGGCGGTTTGTTTTAGCCGGGCGGCCAGTTCGTTTTGGTCAAAGCCGCAGTGGATTTCCTCGGATTCTATACTTGGGTTTTTGTCAAAATCTACAATAATAAGATGGCCGCCGGGGTTAAGCGCGTCGGAAAGGCGCGACAAAAGGGCGGCTGTATCTTTTTCGTGCAAAAGCACTTGGGCTAAAATTATGCAATCGGCGCGAAAGTCTGGCGGGCGGTTTTTCATAATGTCGCAGCAGATTGTTTTTGCGTTTTCGGCTTGCAGTTCTTGGATTTTGCCCTGCACTTGGTTTACCATGTTTGGCGCAGCATCCGCAAAAAGCACTGTCTTAAAAATATCGAGCAAATTGAGGCCGACAAGCCCTGTCCCGCAGCCGTAATCGATGGCTGTTTTTGCACCGGCAATGCCGTCGGCACCGCCGACTGTCTGGCGGATTTTGTCGGCGATTATTTTTGCGACTGCGGCTCTTTCATCGGTATCGTAAACGCCGGCTATTGCCTCGAACTTTTCTATGTTGCCCATAACGGCCTCCTTAAACCTTTTTCCTCCTGTTTTAACTATACCATACCGGCGAACTGTGTCAAGGGGCTTTCCAGCAATTCTGTCAGCGTTCAGTAGAAATGAGCCCTTTATTTCTCTGTTTCGCAGGGTAATTAGGGCTATTCATCAAACATCGTGGGTATTTCTTTGACCGCAAGC
>JGI24700J35501_10930016_pt1 | contig 11040 bp, 13 predicted proteins | sample TergutTh196P1_FD_35501 | JGI IMG/M metagenome (IMG submission 35501) | reverse complement strand
CTCCGAATAAATCGGTTGATATGGTGGTTTCGTTGCACGCTTGCGATACGGCTACTGATTATGCGTTGTATCATGCGGTAAAGCTGGGTGCAAGGCTAATTTTTGCTGTTCCGTGCTGCCAACATGAGTTGAAAAGTCAAATTAAAACGGCAAATTTTCCGCTGTTGACAAGGTACGGTACAGTGAAAGATAGGTTTGCGGCATTAATGACAGATAGCATTAGGGCAAATTTGATTGCCTCGTTGGGGTACAAAACGCAGCTGATTGAGTTTGTGGATTTGGCGCATACTCCGAAGAATATGTTGATTAGGGCTGTGAAAACGCAAATGCCGCATAAGGCTAGGCGAATGTATCGAGAAGAGGTTGAGGCGGTTTGTCGGGAGTTTGGGGTTACGCCGAAGTTAAGGGAGTTGTTGGGGGAAATGGGGAGAAGTTAGGGGGTTATAAAATGTTGCAGACAATCCAAGGATATTTTCGCGAGGGAAATTTTGTTCCGTTGCAACAGGCGAAAATTCCCAATAATGTGGAGGTTTTTGTTGTGATTACGGATAATCCTGTTTTGGCGGACGAGCCTGTGAATCTTAATGATAAAATTGAGGGATTTCCTTTGTTTAATTGTGCAAAAGGAAAAGGCGGCTGGATTGCCGATGATTTTGATGCTCCGTTGGAAGAAATGGCGGAGTATATGTGATGAAATATTTATTGGACACTCATGTAATTATTTGGCTTGCTGGCGTTGATGCTTGGAAATTATCACAAAAATCCAAAGATGTATTATTTAATAATGGTAATAATTTATCAATAAGCGTTGTTTCGCTGTGGGAAATTGCTATAAAAATGAATAATAATAAGCTAAATTTAGGCATTTCCCTTGAAGAACTGGCTGATAAGGCACAGCAAAGTAAAATAGATATTTTGCCCATAAAATTGGAATATTTGTTTGGACTGTCAAAGTTGCCATTTTATCATAAAGACCCTTTTGATAGAATTTTGATTTCCACGGCAATTTGCGAAAATATGGTAATTTTAACGGCAGACGAAAACATACAAAAATATGATGTGCATTGGGTTTGGTAGGGTTGATATATTGTCAACTGATTATTTGAAAATTTTAATGGCTAAAAAGGAATTTCCATCGACCTGCGAGATTTAGCCCTATAAAAGGAGAATACCATGAACAAAGAATTAGCCCTAAGGGGAGCAGTACAAATATTTTCAGAAGACAGCTTGTTGCAACGATTGGCAAGCGGCAAACGTCTAAAAATCAAGCTAGGTGCGGATCCTAGTCGCCCAGATTTGCATTTGGGACACACCGTAATTTTACGCCGTCTAAAGGCGTTTCAAGATATGGGACACGAAATTATTTTTATAATTGGCGATTTTACTGGCATGATTGGCGATCCATCTGGCAAAAGCAAAACTCGTCCCAAGCTAACGTTGGAGCAAACTCGCGAAAATGGCGAATCCTATCTGCAGCAAGTTGCAAAAATTTTGGATACGCAAAAGTCAACCATAGTTTACAATTCCGAGTGGCTCAATAAAATGAATTTTGCCGATGTTATCAACCTTGCGAGCAAATACACGCTTGCACGAACTCTCGAACGCGACGATTTCACTAATCGCTTTCGTGAAAATCAGCCAATCAGCTTGCACGAACTGCTTTATCCGTTGGCGCAAGGTTACGATTCCGTGGCGGTGCAAGCGGACGTTGAAGTTGGCGGCACTGACCAAACTTTTAACCTGTTAGTCGGTCGCGAATTGCAACGGGATTATGGGCAAACGCCGCAAGAAGTCATTACGTTTCCGTTGCTCGTGGGATTGGACGGCAAGGAGAAAATGAGCAAGTCGCTTGACAATTACATTGGAATCGCCGAACCTCCCGAAATTATGTACGAGAAAGCAATGAAAATCCCAGATACAATTTTGCTAGATTATTTTGTGTTGACAACGGATATTCCCACGGAGCAAGCGAAAACCGCCGTACAATCGGATGTTATCGCTGCACACAAAATGTACGCCGCCGAGATTGTCAAGATGTATCACGGAGAAAGTGCAGTTGCGGATGCTGTCAACCGTTATAATACAGTGGCAGCAGGGGCGATTCCTACAAATATGCAGGTTGTAGAAATTTCGCAAGCTGATTATCTTGAAAACGGCGGTAAAATTGGCTTGTTGGATTTAATTCGATTGGCAGGATTAGCTCCGTCAAACGGCGAAGCACGGCGACTTGTGCAGGGCAAAGGAATAAAAATTGACAACAAAATTGTTGAAGATGTCCAGCTACAGCTAAATTGCGAAAATCTCGTTATTTCTCGGGGTAAAAATAAATTTGTACAGGTAAATTTTGTGGGAACTACAACATTTCAAAGTGAATTGTAAAAAAATATAAATGGAGGTGAAAACCGCCGTTGAAAAAATTTTTGTTCTATGATAATATGAATATGATGGCATTGAAAACTGAATTGTGTCGTTGCAAGAAGAAAGAAAAACAAGGCGAAAACCAAGCCATTACCTTTCTTGTGTAAAATATTCAAGGTACAATGTTAAATTTTCCGCTAGATACGCACCTTTCAAAGCGTTACCCGCCTATTGGACGGGCTGGGCGGATGTGTACCGTACGTTGAACGGGAATTTAAGCCCTTGGAGCATCACATCAAACGAGAGTAGTTGTTTTTATAAAACTTTAACCAAATCGGATGCGTTGAATTGGGAATGAAACATAGAGTTTTATAACTTCTTATAAGTTTTCAGCAACGGTAAACTATGGTACGATTAGCTAAACAATGGGATATTGACGGCATTTTGCGGTTGCTAGCACAAATTGCCGATATGCACCGCCAAAATCGCCCAGATATTTTCAAGGAAACTGGGCAAAAATACGACAAAGCCGACATCGAAAAAATGTTGGCAGACGAAACAAGCCCAATTTTTGTGGCAGTCAATGGTCAAAACAAGGTGCTTGGCTACTGTTTTTGTAATCTCCGCAAAGCCGATCATCCTGTCCTAAAAGAAAATATTCGCCTACACATAGACGATTTTTGCGTTGACTCCGCTATGCAAAACAAAGGCATTGGCAAAAAAATCTTCGCACGTGTCCTAGAATTTGCCAACTACAAACAAATCAACCAAATCGACCTCGACGTTTGGGCGTTCAATCAAAACGCAATAAAATTTTATGAATCTCTCGGCTTTTCAACCCAAAAAATTACAATGGAGTTGCAAGTCTAAAGATTAAAACCGTGGACGCCCGCCTGCCGGCGGACAGGCTGCCCACACCCGCAAGGACGCGCGCGCCCTTGACCCACATTTTTTATTGGGTTTTGGGGGAAATTTTGCAGGGGGTGAAATTTTGGAGAATGTACAAATATCAATAATTGTGCCTGTTTATAATGTTGAAGATTATATTGTGAAAATGGCGAAAAGTCTTGTTTTGCAGGAATTTGACGAGGTTTTGGGCGGTTTTGAGGTAATTTTGGTTGACGATGGCTGCTTGGATAAATCTATTGAAGTTGCGGTGGATATTTTGCAAGGGATTGATGTTACGGTGCTTAAACAGGCAAATACTGGTCCTGGCGGTGCGCGCAATAGTGGAATCCGTGCGGCAAAAGGGGAATATCTTATGTTCGTGGACAGCGACGATTTTCTTTTGGAGGGAAGTTTGCAAAAAATTTTTCAGTTGATAAAATCCCAAAACCCTGTTATAATATTTGGGCGGTACTTGCGATGGACGGAAAATGTCGGTTTTTTGGATAATCCCCCAAAATTGGGCGAAAATTTGCAAAGCGATGAATTAGAAATGTCCACCGAAAAAACTTCACCAATCACAATAGAGTATATTTTGGACGTTTTTCCTGAACTTTCTTGGAATTCCGCTTGGCGTTACATTTGCAAACGAGAGTTTATCCTGCAAAATAGCCTGTTTTTCAACGATACAATGTACTGCGAAGATATGAAATGGGTGCTTGAAATTTTGCAAACCGCAGAAAATCAAGCCGTAAAGTTCTCGTTTTTACAGCAACCGTTTTATGTGTACAATTATCGCCGACCAAACTCCATAATGAACGCACATTCGCCCAAAAGGCTAATCGACTTGAACATCATAATGGAGGAATTTTTGCAGATACATTGCAAACGCCCCAAAATTTGCCGAAAGTTGATTTGGCAATCGTTTTACTATATAAATGAATATTGTCAATTTGATAAAAATAATCGCAAATTGATATTTTGTCAGTACAAAAAAGTTTTGCCATTTTATAAATTATCCGAGCATTTTGTTTATACTTTGGCTGGGAAAATGAACGCTCCGCCGCTGTTTTACTTACTTTCGGTGGTTTTGGCAATAATAAAAAATGTTAGACGTGCCTTAATTGGCTTGCGTGGCACAAACACAACGCCACGATGAAAGGGAAAAAATGATTATAACTCAAAAGTTGAAAGATAACGGCATAATTTCGCAAGTACGTTCACGTTTCGAGGCGTATAACTTTTTATTTGTGGAACTTGTCAAGCGTGATTTTAACAAAAAATACAAACGAACCGTTTTAGGAATTGTATGGAGTTTGCTTAATCCGCTGTTGCATCTGCTTATTTTGATGTTGGTTTTTTCGCAATTTTTCGAGCGCGATATGCCACATTTTTTGATTCATGTTTTTGCTGGTATAAAAGTTTACCAATATTTTAACGAAGCCACAAACGCAGGAATGAGTTCACTTATGGGCAACGCAGGAATCATCTCCAAAATAAAAGCCCCAAAATATTTATTTTTACTTTCTAAAAATGTATCTAGTTTCATAACTTTTATGTTGACAATGGGAATCTTTTTTATATTTGTTGCACTTGAGGGGATTCCGTTTTCGCCAAGGTTTTTTTTGCTAATTTATCCAGTAATTACGCTAACTTTGCTGAATATTGGCGTTGGTTTAATATTGTCGGCGCTGTTCGTTTTCTTCAAGGATATTCAATATTTGTACGCAATATTTTTGCGGCTTGTATTTTTTACATCGGCGATATTTTGGCCTGTAGAAAGCCTTTCGCCGCTGATGCAACAACTGTTTTTGCTTAATCCTATATTTGCGCACATTCACTATTTTCGGCTTGTTGTCGTTCACGGATTAACGCCGTCGCTTAATGTGCATTTAATTTTGGTGCTTTATCCGATTGTTGCATTGTTGCTTGGGATGCTAATTTACAAAAAATATAATTCTCGATTTATTTATCATATGTAGGAGGTGCTGTTTTGGCAGTTATTTTGGAGGCTAAAAATGTTTCTATTCGTTACGTGATAGGCAATTACAAGGATATTGGCTTTAAGGATTACGTTATACAAAAATTGCGTGGCGAGTACAAATTGCAAGAATTTTGGGCAGTAAAAAATGTAAGTTTTCAAATATCTGACGGCGATTTTTTGGGAATCATCGGCAAAAACGGTGCGGGAAAATCCACGCTACTAAAGGCGGTTTCTGGGATAATACGCCCAACTCGCGGCAGTTTGTCCGCCAAAAAGTCCGTTACCGCTCTTTTGGAATTGGGCGTAGGTTTTGATGGAGATATGACCGTCCGCGAAAATATTTTCTTGCGTGGGGCAATTTTGGGATATACGCGTGCATTTATGAACGCCGCATATGACGGAATCATCGAGTTTTCCGAGCTACAAGAATTTGTCGACCGTCCGTTAAAACAACTTTCTTCTGGCATGAAAGGGCGATTGGCGTTCTCTATTGCTTGCCTTGTCAAGCCCGAAATTTTGATACTGGATGAAGTTTTGGCGGCGGGAGATGCGTCTTTTCGCAAAAAAAGTGAAGCAAAAATGACGGAAATTCTCAATTCGGGCGTGTCAACTATATTTGTTTCGCATTCGCTTGGCTCTATAAAAAAGCTGTGTAACAAGGTTTTGTGGATGCACAAAGGCGAACAAATGGCTTTTGGCGAAACCGAAGAAATTTGCAATATGTACACCCAATTTATCGAGGACGGAAATTAAATGCGTAAATTAACTCAAAAATTTGTGGAAATCTTGCAAGAAAATCCTGTGCCAACATTTGTGGATAGCCTTATTTTGTTCGGCAGCGAAGTTTACGGAAATCCCACAAAAAATAGCGATATTGATATTGCCGTTGTCAGCAAAAAAAACTTGACAATATCTCAACGATGTGATATGGACGAATTTATTGAATCGTGTAATCCGCCTTACGATTGTCAACTTACTTATGTTGATTTTTCCGCAACGGATTCTGTTTTTGACGTGAAACGAGATATTTTTAGCAAGGGGATTGAAATTTATGTTAAACCAGGTTGACTACATAACTATTGCCTTGGAAGATTTGGAAGATGCTATTGACTTTCAAAATCGCGGGCGCTGGAATAAATGTGTAAGATATTGCGAACAATTTGTCGAAAAAGCCTTCAAACAGGTTATTTTCGCACATGAAGAAACAAACGAATTGCTGTTGACAAAAGATAAAAAAATGCTATATGAGCATAAAGTGCATAAATTAGCCAAACGAACAGAAGTTATCTTGAATGTGGAATATTCCAAAGAGGATTTACGCAGGTTTAGAGAATTGGAAAATTACTATTTTAACGCAAATTATCCTGGTGCAAATTACATAGCAGTACAGGAAGAAACCGCCGCCGAAGTGCTAAATTGGACAAAAAATTTTGCAATACGCTTGTGCGGGCAAAATATCTTCGAACCAACTGTTTCTGCTAAAATTTGCGAAATATCCCAGATAATTTAACCTTTTAAGGAGTGATAAATTTGGATTACAAAAAAGAAATAGCCGAGTTAATTAAAAATCAGCTGCAAACCTTGTCAAATGCGAATTTGGAAGAGTTGACAGATTTAATAGATTCAATAGAACAGCCCGCCGATCCCAAAATGGGACATTTTTCGTACCCTTGTTTTAAGCTAGCCAAAACCTTGCGAAAAGCTCCGCCAATAATTGCCTCCGAAACCGCCGAAAGCCTTTTGCACGGGGAAATTCCGCCGTGGTTGCATTCGGTCGAAGCGGTCAATGGCTACTTAAATTTTTACTTGACACGTTCGTTTTTTGCGGAAAACGTGCTAAAATCTGTGTTGACACAAACCGCAAATTACGGTAGCACAAATATTGGCAACGGAAAAACCATTTTGATTGACTATTCTTCTCCGAACATTGCAAAACACTTTCACGTTGGACATCTCGGTACAACCGTGATAGGACACGCTTTGTACAATATTTTTCGATTTCAAGGTTACGAAACTATCGGAATAAATTATTTGGGAGATTGGGGAACTTCTTTTGGAAAGCTGTTGACAGCTTATCTAAAATGGGGCAAAAAAGAGGAAATTGAGCAAACTGGACTCGCAGGTTTGACGGATTTGTACGTGAAATTTCACGAAGAATCGGAAACGGATTTCTCGTTAGAAGAAACAGCCAGAAATTGGGTTGTCAAAATGGAAAATGGCGACGAAGAAGGGCTTGCTATTTGGCGGTGGATTTGCCAAGTTAGCTTGCAGGAATATCAAAAAATATACGAAATGCTAGGAATCACCTTTGAATCGTATCGTGGAGAAAGTTATTACAACGACAAAATGGCGGCATCTGTGGAAGAATTGCGTAGCAAAAATCTGTTGACAGAAAGCGAAGGCGCGCTTGTGGTTGATTTAGAGGATTACAAAATGCCGCCGTGCTTGATTGTGCGCAGCGATGGCGGCACATTGTACGCAACCCGCGATATTACCGCCGCTTGCGACAGATACAACACGTACAAATTTCACAAAAGCCTGTATGTTACAGGCACAGAGCAAAAGTTGCATTTTTCCCAATTTTTTAAGGTGCTTGATTTAATGGGATATTCTTGGGCAAAAGATATGGTGCATATAAATTACGGCTTGTTCATTTTTGAGGCGGGCAAAATGTCCACCAGAAAAGGACAAGTTATAAAAATGGCGGATTTGCTGAATGAGGCGACATCCAAAACGCTCGATATTATCCAAGAGAAAAGTCCGAACCTTGAAAATAAGGAAAAAGTAGCCGAGCAAGTTGGAATCGGCGCGATAATTTTCAACCAACTTTACAACAGCCGCATAAAGGACGTTGTTTTTTCGTGGGAACGTATGCTAAATTTTGAGGGCGAAACTGGTCCATATGTGCAGTACAGCCACGCTCGCGCCTGTAGCGTTTTGGAAAAAGCAAAAAGTTCTACTGATTTTGCCAATTTTGATGTTTTTTCTACTGATTTTGCGAAATATGCCGAAATTTTAACGGACGACGAATCTTTTGACGTTTTACGACTGATTTATAATTTTCCCGATAAAGTGATAGAATCCGCCGAAAAATATGAACCGTTTTTAATATCACGATTTTTAGTGGCTTTAGCACAGGCGTTTAATAAATTTTACAATACGCATCAAATTTTAATCGGCGGCGATAAGCAAGAAGCACGGCTGTTGTTGCTTTTTGTCGCTAAAACGGTTATTGCCAATGGTTTATCGTTGCTTGGGATTTCTGCTCCGTTGAAAATGTAGAGAGAATTGTAATAAATCAATTTAGTAAAAGATTTGGGTGGATATTATCATTGTCATTAACTTAAACGATTTATGATGGGGAGGTCGAACGAGACGGTAGACCATTACTCGTTCCAATGCTTCTACATTACAGTAGACCTTCCTCGGAAACTTTTTCTTGACAACACACCTAAAATATTTGCATCAATACGTAACGCAAAAGAACTTGCTTTTGAATTTGAAGTAGGCGAATCAACGGCACATGACGTGATTACATGGGTTGAAAACACTCTTGTCAAGTGCAAAAAATTTAGATTGCCAGACAAAAAGGCTCTTATTAGCGATGATATTGAAATTGAAGTTATTTTGATAGATGCTACAGCAAGCCCCATAGAACGCCCAAAAAAAGAAAAGCCCAAAAAGATTACTACAGCGGCAAAAAGAAAAAACACACCATAAAAGCTCAATTGGTTGTATAAAAAAATAGCGGACAAATTATTTGTATTGCTCATTCAGAAGGCAAAAAACACGATTTTAAGCTATACGAAGAAAGTATTGGCTCTGCAATTTTATACGAAATAAAAGCCAAACTTGATTTGGGCTATCAAGGTGTTGTAAAGTTTCATAAAAATAGCGAAACACCTAAAAAAAGCCGAAAGGCGGTAAACTTACCGCTTATGAAAAGGAGTATAATAAGTTTCTTTCAACTGAACGCATATTTATCGAAAACATTATTGCAAAAGTAAAAGTGTTCAAAATTACCTCAAATAAATATCGCAATCGTCGAAAAAGATTTGGGTTGCGTATGAATTTAATTTGTGGTATTATTAATTATGAAAAACAGAATTTCCGAGGAAGTCTAGTCTAAAGTTAATGACAGTGGGATAATGTCCCCCTCTATATTTTAGGCATATGTAAATTTTTCAAATACCAATCAATTTTGTCGTTTTTTGTCAACTATGTTTTTAGAATTTTTTCAAAAAATATTGCAATTAAAATTCAAATGTGTTATATTCATATACGGTAGTTAAATTAAAATTATTTTTAAGGAATTGTTTTTATGAAAAAATCAAGTTTTATCAAGAAGGCATTAAGCGTTTTGTTGATGTTTACGCTTTTTGTACATGTTATGTCGCCACTTAATCTATTGGCGACTAATCAAGAAGTTGACATTCCGTTCAACTCAATGTATATTCAAGAGACTGGTGAAACCGTGCAATGGAGAGTCTTGAAAGATACAGGATACATCAGAATTATTGAAACAAGGGATACTACACAATCTTTTGTTGCCACTCATAATTTTGTAAATAACACCATGGATTTTGTAATTACAGATTTACGTGCTGTTGGTAGAGCAAATAATACCGAATTTGTACATATCAATACGGAAGAGCCATCTAGGAGTTTTAAGGTTTCTGAAGATGGAACACAACACCAGTTGTTTGAAAATTTTGATACCTACAAGTGGGCTAGAGCAAAGGTGGAACAAAATACTTTTTCCAACTTTGAGTATACCTTTTGGACGGGTAATCCTGTTATGTGGGAATTGAGAAGACCAAACCCAAGCAACCCAGTGTTTGGTTGGTATTATTTTACGACCGCTGAAACTAATAATAATGTTAGTTTTTTGAATGACTTTATGAGAACTGTTGAAAACATAAATATCCTCGAATTTCAAATGATGGCTGCACTAATTGGAGTTGACTTTGCTTATTTTTTGCTTGGATTATCTGGTATTTCCACAGTATTTTCAGGCGGAACTCTAACAGTTGCTATGATTATGGCGGTGGCAGGAGCGGCGGCGGCAACAGCTACTCTAATAACCGTTACACTTCAGTGGTCATCCCATCTTAGACAGGCTTACTTGCTCTACAATCAAATCATTAACCGCCGTGCATAATTAAATAATTTTATTTTTTAACCCTTAATATTTATTAAGGGTTAAATATTTTTTAAGGAGGTTATTTTATGCCAATATTAGCATTACTTTATTGGGCGATTTCTCTTTGTTTCTTTGTCCACACAATAATCACAAGAAAAAAAACAATTTGGACTATGTCTTTTAGAAAAGAAATAAGCGTAAAAAAAGAAAATTTACGAAAATTTATGTTAATTAAAAATTTATCTGGAATATTTAACATAATATTTTGTGCAATAATTGGTTTTTTGATTTTTTTATATGGCAATCAATTTTTAGCTTTAATTTTGGCAACTTTTGGAACATTTATAGTAACTTTATTTAATTTGTATATTCAAAAAAAAATGCAAAAGTTAGAAAATTGATGAATTTTTATTTTATATAAAATCAACTAAAAAACAAATTTATACGGAGGAAAATGGGCGGATAATATCCGCCCGCATTTTAACTTTTGTAAACCATATTTTTGCGATTTTATTTCTAAAAAATAGGGTTTACTTTGTATTACAAAAAAATAAAAAAATTTTTTTCAAACTTTTGAGGTACAATAGATAGGTAACAAAAAACAAGGCAACCCCAGTTCCAAGTGATATAATAAAAATGGCAAATATTACTGGAAAAGGGGAAACCTTGA
>JGI24700J35501_10930017_pt1 | contig 11046 bp, 8 predicted proteins | sample TergutTh196P1_FD_35501 | JGI IMG/M metagenome (IMG submission 35501) | reverse complement strand
AAACGCCTTCTCACTGCCGTTCGCCGCCATCTTAGTAAACTGCGCTCCAAGCGGAGAAATGCATAACTACTGCACACCGCACATCATAAAAGAAAAAAAACTTTGAGAATTTCTTGATCCATCGGTTCAACTATATACTCCTATCTCAAGTGTATTGTGTATGACAAGTTGTTAAAACCCCGACAATCATTTTTAACAACCCTGTATTTTAAATTATTCAGAGACAATGGTCTCGGGAAAACTGCACGATCACTTGATTTTAGAACGACAATTATTACTGAACACAATACTTATACATGTAATATAACGATAATTCTCTTACATTGTAGACGCAAACGTAATGAATATATAACAGTGCGCGCAAAGCTGAGAGGTACACTGTGATGCTTACCTTACCCACACAATGCGGCCACCTAAAATACTTTTCGCCCCCAAATTCATACCAATTAATACAAGCCTGTTTTTTGTTGACTGTACTTCTGCCATCTTTAGTAAAAAAATGCAAAGTGAAAACTACGTCGCATCAAAAGATGTCGCTCAAAGCCGCTAAGTTTCTTCCCCGCTCGAACGACTTACTACGTGACAATGCAATCGTGGTCAGCTGATCACACAGGGAGTATGACTTACGTAGTTAAAAATTCGGTAAGTAAATATGTCGTAACAACGCACGGCATCAAAACAGTGTTCGAGCTTTACAAGTACCACACTTATATGTGGTTCTATATGAACTGTAATGTACTTATACTATGGAAATAAATTGTTATTGATTATGTTCAGGTTCAATTCCTTAACGTACCTACAGCTGACCATACAGGACTAGCCGAAGGACGTTCCAACTCCTGCTGGTGTTGATGTGGGTGGTAGTGGGGGATCTGATCTTTGGTGGGGATAATATACATGGGCGTAAAAGGGTTCGCGGCAGAGGGGGGCCGGAGTAGGGATGTGTGATAGGTAGGCGGGTGGTGCAGGTTGAGGTTCGACGTCGAAAATGCGATATGCCTTGTGTAGTAAATATAGCTCATGATTAAGCTTGTGAAAGGCTGATACTTAGTGATAAAATGACGACTTGGAGGGACAAGGTAATTGTGATAGTTCGGATCAGTCCGAACAGGGTCTTCTTAAGTATTTGTATTTCTTACGCAGTATTTATGATATGGACTTCGATACTCTCAGTCTTACGTAAACTGTTTAGCATTGTCATAGGAACTTAATTTAAGAGATTAGTTGCTTGTTATTTTCCAAAATGGTTCTATACAGATAACGTATTTTTTAGAAAGTTAGTGTGATTCACATGTGTCAAGTACGACTTCGCAGGTTCCGTGCCTGATATGCAGTTGTGGATACTTGTACGCCATGTCATATGCAATTGTCTACACGAACGGATAAAATTATGTATGTGCACTTTAGTAGGGAGCCGTAGTTCAGTCGGTGACCAGGTACGATCTGGACAGAGGGGGAAGGTATTTTTCTGTTCTCCAAATCGTTCAGACTGGCCGCAAGACTCACGCAGCATCCCAATTATATTGGTAATAGGTGGTGCTTTCCATGGGGACAAAGCATCCGGGACCTATAGCTGACAACTTGCCTTCATCTGGCAGCAAGGTTAATGTGTGGAACTTTATTTCCATTTGTCTTCATGGCATAGCACATAGTTAAGCACAGGGACACGTTCGCCTGTACCTTGTATTCACATGAAATAGCTGATAAAGAAGAAGAACAATAATTATCTGTATGAAAGAAATCTGAGTGTAATGTAAAAATAATGATAATCAGGTCTATTAACAGTACTTTAAACTTCTCCTGTTCCAGTATACTGCCGGATTCTTAAGCAGTGGAGATGAAACCACGGTAAATACATTAATGCATACAATAATTACAACAAAGACAATCCATCGACCACTACCAGGTTTTGAAAGTTCTTCTGCAGATGCTCAAGATAGGATATCTATGGACGTGGATTGTGACGAAGTATATCCTAACATTTATATTGGTGATGTGTAAGTTCTTGTACTGTGTGTTAGAATTTTGTTAATACATATCATCAGGGAACAAGCCATTTTATTTTATGTGTGCATTTATTTCAGTGGTGCTGCGAAGAACAGACAGTACCTTAGGAGGATTGGGATCACACACATCCTAAACACAGCAGAAGGAAACAAAGTTGGAATGGTGAATACCAACAAAGATTACTACAGGGACACAAATATCAAATATATGGGTGTTCAGTTATTAGATCTGCCAGTAACAAATATTAGTGCACATTTTGCAGAAACAGCTGACTTCATTGAAACTGGCGTGAAAAGTGGAGGTAATTATAAGTTGAGATGAGGTCTATAATGTTGTATCGGGTAGATATTATGTAACATATTTTTTGATATAAGTTAAGTGCACCATATTTCACCATATTAATATTCTCCAGTACTCTGTTTTATTAACTACTGTTGTATAAATTCCTTTCCAAACTTGGCCTTTCTCTGGGAGCTAGGATAGCATAGTTGGCATACTGCCTAGGCTATAGACTTGATATTTGAGAAAATGTGGTTTGATTTGCACCAGGAGTAAGAAATTTTGCTGTTCTTGGAAGTGTCTACATTGGATGTGGGGCCTACCCAGCTTCCTGTTCTGTGGGTACCAGGGGCTCTTTCCATGGGGGTACATGTATGACAAATATTATTAGGATGATCAAATGAGAGATGGACAAGGGATGTGGCATGTGTAGTGGAGAAGAGAGATGCATACTATTACTACTACTGCTGCTGCTGCTACTACTACTACTACTACTAATCGCAATTGAGTTGTCACTCAGTGGCAGTTCTTACACTAGTACAGACAAAACAAATAAGAATAAATATACAGAAATGAAACAATGCAAAAAACACAGCACAAACAATACAAAACACAGTAAATACAAGTACACTTATTACCAAAACACCCATACATACACACACCCACACATTACAAAACAAGTTAAAATAACCACAGTACAAGACATACCCAAATGAAATAGTCACATATAATCAAGTACCCTCAGTATAAAGCCACCCTAATGTACATGACACTTTTATCCCCAAGAACTTCACCGTAACTCACTTCATTTCACTTACTTAGAAATAAAATCACTTCACATAAATCACGTCAGTTCACTCCACATCCCTAGACTTCACATTGCTTCACTTCTTTACACTCAATCCCCACTTGAATTCCCTTGCTTGTAACTACATTTTTAACCCTCTTTCTTAGTGTGTTTGGTTTACAGGGGAAAGACCCTAGTAAGCTTGTGGGTGAAAGTATATAAGGTATTGGTGGGGAAACGTAAAGAAAAGACCACTTGGAACATTTTCATGTAGGTAGAAAGATAATATTAAAAGGGAAATGGGATGGGAGGACATGGATTGGTTTCTTGTGGCTCAGGATAAGGAAATGTGGCAGGCTGTTGTGAATACAGTACTGAATGTGTTGGTTCTGTAAAGGGCACAGAATTTCTCAACTAGCTAAGAAACTAAGGACTTCTTAAGAAGGGCTATGCTCTGTAGAGTTTGTTGTCAGTTAGTCTTCCCTAATCTTAAGATTGTTCAGTTTTTTTTTTTTGATTTACATAAATTTCTAGAAAATTTAGAGTTGAAATAACCAGTCACACACTACACTATGTGCACGACTTTTATGTTTAATGATAATACTTGGTGCCTAGAAAAGCTATTGTAACATAATGTATACATATTAACCCTTAACAGCGGTGGGTGGAAATTTAAATTTTAGCGAACCCATTATGTAAAATGTGAATATTATATGGACCAAAAAAGACAAAATTATGAAATGCACAGTATTTTGTGGGAAAAATGAACATTGTGCAGCATATTTGAAAAATACAGTAAGTATCCTTGTTACCTAAATATATAAAATATGTTTTTTGCAGTCCAACGGTACACATGGGACACCAGGCTGTTGCAGGTTAAAACTGCAGGACAGCTATATGTTGTGTAAACAATTCGTTGCTAGGAGCTTTGCAGTACATTACATCTAGTAAAATTAAAGATATTTTGGTTGTAAACTTCATTCATTCATTCATTCATTCCATTGGCACGTGCAGAATGTGACAATTCGTTGCCGTTCTCAGGAGCTTCTTCCATTCCTCTCTGTTATGTACTTTTTCTTGCCACCCTTCTCCACCAACTATTCTTCCATTCTCTTTCACTTAATCTTGCCATCTATTTCTTGGTCTACGTCTCAGTCTTGTTGTTCTGAAATTCATATATAATACTCTTTTGGGAATTCTATTTTCTTCCATTCTCTGTACATGCCCAAACCAACATAATTTGTTTAACCTTATTGTCTCTGTTATAGTAGGTTTTTTAACCCTTGCATAAATTTATTTATTGGTTAATATCCTCCAATTTTCTTTTTTATTGTCATACACGGGGCCTAAAATTCTTCTATACACTTTTCTTTCAAAAATGTTCATTTGCTTTCTGTCCGTCTTTGTTAGTTTCCAGGTTTCTGATGCATATGTTAAAGTTTTGTCTATTATTGTGTTGTTTAATCTTAATTTTAGTTTCTTTGATATGTTTTTATTTAAAAAAAAATTTGTAGCATAAAGTATGTTTTGTTAGAATTTTTTATTCTTTCTTGCAAGTCTATTTGGTATTGTTATCTTCATTAAGTATAACACCTAAATATTTAAAATTTTCAGCTCTTTCAAATTTGTAATTTTTTATTTTCAAATGTCCTAATTTTATTTGCTTTAAACTGTTTCTCCTTTCCAATATCATATATTTTGTCTTTTCTTGGTTTATCTGTAGTCCTAAATTTCTGTCAATGTTTTCCATTTCTACAAACAGTTTTCTTTTTTCTATTTCATTTTTTCCAATTAATGCAATGCCATCTGCATATGCTAATGTATTCAGTTGTTTTTTACCAATCTTTATACTACTAGGAGTCATTTTTATACTTTGTATCACTTTTTGTAATGCCAAATTAAATAATTTTGGTGATAAAGGGTCACCCTGTTTCAGTCCTGTTTTATTTTCAAAAAAAGGATGACAGTGTTCTATTCTAACCGCACTTCTTGTCTTTTGTACACACGTTTTACACATATTTATTACTTTAGTAGGAATTTTAAATTCTTCCATACATATCCATAGTGTATCTCTGTTTATAGAGTCATATGCCTTTTGAAAATCAATAAATGAATATTGTACAGTCTGACTATACTCCCATATTTTCTAGTTTATTGTTTTCAATGCAAATATGTTGTCAATTACTGATCTTTCACCTCTAAATCCATTCTGAGAGTCACCCATAATTTTTCCAATATATGGTTTAATTTTTCCCAATATTTTATTCGACAAAATTTTGTAAGCTGCATTTCCTAGTGCTTTTCGCCTGTAATTCTCACACCCATCTCTGTCTCCTCTTTTGTGTGTAGGAACTATTAGTGTTTCTTTCCATTCTTCAGGTATTCTTTTCTCCTCCCAAATTTGTCTTACTACTAGTAGTTCATAAATTCTATTCAATAGTTTATCTTGTTCGTATTTTATTAATTCCAGATGTGTTACCTGAGTTCCAGCTGCCCTGTTATTTTTTTAAGTTTCTTATTGCCTTTATTTACATCTTCTAATAGTAAGTTTTTCTACTTCAACTTCGCTAATTTCTTTATTTCCTTTTTTAATTCCCTTGGTTCTTCTGTGTTCAGTAATTTGTCAAAATATTCCTTCCATATTTCTGCTTTCTCCTTTGTATTCATTGCCAGTTCTCCTTTTTTGTTCCTAATTATGCTAAATTTATGTTGATATCCTTTCTTAAATTGGTTTTTGTTTGGCACATTTTCATTGTGTTATTATGCTTTTGATCCTCCTCTATTGATTCTAGTACATTTTTCATGTATACCTTTTTCTTCTTCCTAATTATTTTGTGAGCTTTTCATTTCTTTTGTGGTTATACTCCTGCTCTTCCTTCTCCCTTGTGTCAACCACTTTTCTCTTGCTTTCTTCATTTCTTCTATTGCAAATTTGCACTCCCCATCATACAATTTATTTTTAAATATTTCTGTACCTTCATTCTTTTCTATAAGCTGCTGTTTAGTTTCCTTAATGGTTGTTTTAATGTTATCCCATTTTTCATTAATACTATTGTCAACACTGTCTTCATTGTCCAAATTTTCCAGTATTTCAAACCTATTATTAATTTCTATAGCATATTCTTGTTTCCACTTTGGATTTTGAAAAATATTAACCATTTTTCTTTTCTTATTATATTTATTTCCAGTTTTTACCCTTAATTTCACTTTAAAATTTAACTTCAATAAGTTGTGATCTGATCCAATGTCTGGTCCCCTTAGTGCTCTGATGTCTGTTATTGCAATACTGAATCTATTACTAATTAAAACATTGCAAAGAAATTCTAATGTGTGTAGGTATCTTGAGGGAAGTTAAGAGTGACATGGTGGTTCTGTGTTCCAGGCAAAGTGTTAGTGCACTGTTTAATGGGAATGTCTAGATCTAGTACCTGTGTACTATCATACCTGATGATCAAAGAAGGTTTTACTGCTACTGAAGCAGTGAGAAGAGTCCGACTTCATCGTGATATTCGCCCGAATGATGGCTTTCTTCACCAGTTGGCAGAATTAGACAACAAACTAAGACGAGAAAGGGCCCGTATTACCAGTCTCTGATAGGGAGTTAAGAGTGGTGTTAAAATTTTAATAATACACATGCAAAAATAAAACTATATTAACCATGGAAAAATTAATATTTAATCCATAACACATATAAATGCAGTAACATTTTACATGCTCTTCCATCAAGTTTACTTGAAGATAACATGCCATGAGCTAAGAAACTCTGACCAATATATAACAATAATTCATTCACCCATCAGGAAGCATAAGCTGATCTTCAGTTTACTTGACCTTTTAGGCAGTATTGTCCCTTGCATGAAAATGTCTTATAACATGTTAATTTATTAACATTTCAGTGATAAGAATATCTATTTCCTTTCATAAAACAATCAGTTGAGAGAACTGTTAATGGTGGCTAGAATCACAGCTATGAGGAACATAGCACACCTATGTGCCTGAGTGTTTTCCATTCAAATAACAATGGGCAGGCAGCCAGATTATGACTGTCCCAAAGTTTGAGTTAATATAAGTAAATACAGAATTGACTTGCAACAGAAGTATTTTAAATCTGAGATGAGAGCACCAGTTAATTTAAAAACTGCAAAATAATTCAAGAATTTGTAGCCTACAACTTGTATAGTATTGCAGTATTGAAATTTTCTTCAATTATACTCATTCTGTATTTATGTAAAGATGTGCCTGTACATGTTATTTATTGTATCTCATGAATTGTGATGGAGTGGTAAGTACAACAGGCATTATAGGCTCAGCAAAGGTTATAGTAGAAATATCAAAGACAAATATTCCAGTGTATGTCAGACTGAGATACAAGCTGGAATAAGTATGTAACCACACTTCATTAAATTCATAGGATGTAACAGTGAGGTTTGTCAGTTCCTTAATGAATACAAACTTTTAAATAAAAAACAACTTCGTATATTTATTTATCCTTACATAGTTAATAATTTTTGTATTTTACAGCCTCATGTACAATATCTACAAATATCATGCTGTTTTCAAATACTGTATAATAATACCTCTTATTCTTGTATCAGTAAACATGCTCCTCCTTTGCGAGACCTCATATCTGTATTTGCAGAATACAGTTGTGTACAAAACATGAAATTCTGTTTTACTCACATATATATGTACAAAACACCTCAAAATACATCTAGATTTAATACATAAGAATGCATCACATTGCTCTGAATGTAGAGCTTCATTTTGCATGGAAAACCCAATGAAATACGTATGTATTCTGAGTCAGTAAGGGAATACATATCAAGACATTTGACAGGTTTGCAGAAAATGCCACATAACATTAAGATCTTGGCATAAACAGAATGGACTTATAATGTACCAGGGTGCTGTTAAGTCCTTGGTCTGACCTACTTCCCGACATATTTTGTTTGATGGTGAGAATATTTCATTTTATGCTAGTCTTGTTATATGTATAAATAGACTAATATTCCTCCAATTATGATTATAAATAGGATATATGAACATCAAAATCTTCTGTTGCTGTAGCTTATTTCCTTCCTGGTCGGGCTAAGGATTTATTAGCACCCCTGTACCTAATCGAATGTGGATTTTTGCAAAGAGATGCAACCAACTTAAATTCACCTATTTTGGCAAAAGACATTAAAAATAGCACAACAACTATTCATACCTATTCAAAGAGTGCTAATGGCAGTAGTGTACCACAAATTCTACTGTGCATTACACACAAAGTATGTGTCCTCATTGGAGTGTTAAAAAAATGTAATTTCATTTTAATGTGCTCAACTAATTCAGTTACATTTCATTCATTAGTGCTTACAATGCAGATGATGTGCTGGAATTGAGAGGCAGTAAAGAGGGAAGTATATTGTATGGTTGGTGGAAGGATGTGTGAGGATAAGGCAACCAGTACAATATGTCCTTACTGTTTAGTGTGTTTGCCTGCTAATATTCTTGTGCAGTTCTATGTTTTATTCCCTTATTAGCCCTTAAAATAATTCCATAATAATGAATGGAAAAGATGAGAACTATCTGGCAAATGGTACGAAAGAATGAGCAAAGAGAGCATGGATATCAGTAAGTCTTGAACAAACTTGTGATTCATTGTTATGAAAGAAACCAAAGAATGTGACACTGTGCCACAGGAATCCAAGAAACTCTAGACCATGGGTTTCCAACCCTTTATGGCAATTGACCACACCCATTACTGTGGGCTGGTTCATGGGCTGTTCGTGGAAAAATAACAATAAGTGGTATAACTGCCTAAATTGTTGTGTAATTCTTATAGTACATACATAATTTACAATTGTAGCCATGGGCTGCAGGTTGGAGACTCATGCTGTACACAGGAATATTCATAATACTCCAGGAAAAATGAAATCTAAGTGTGCAGCTGCTATTATAGTACAAAAAATATAATGGAAACACTGGAGAGTTTGAGGATTGTATCAGAAACAGAAATCTGGGTTTCCAAGGTTATCTCTGTTATTGATAAGTGCCCACATTATGAAGACCACTGAACAGATCTCCCTGAAAGCAATGGTTGCCTTTACCCTACGTAATGCAACCTCATTACCATGGCTGACAGATCAAGGTGGTGTAGCCACTTTCATGGCTTTACATTGTGTAATTAGCAACTACAGGATAAAGAATTCTGGCAACAATGTAGCTATAACAGATGGAAATTACATCACAGAATCACGCAGAAATGTGCCAGTATTATGTATGCATGGTGTGTGGTAATAATAATTGCCACACCTTGTGAATGACATGGCATATGAGCTGCCATTGGCAGTGAGACACTTAAACATTCAGAATATTGCCTTGCTAGTGCAGGATAGTTTTAATAATGTGGAGGAAAAGGATATTAGAGTTTCTGGAGTGCTATTATGATGTATCAACTGTTTAATTAAAACTGCATGAAGAGCCTGGCCACATTAAAACATAAGGTGGTGGTGATGAAACAAATTTGCCATATGACACCATTTTGCACAACACTCTAGCAAAAACGGAAGGTTTGAAATAACTTGAAAATAATAACTGTAAGACAGAATACAGAAAAAAAAGTGTCCAGGATGGTGAAACAAAATTCAGCTTGTTATTAACTCCTGCATGAGAAGTTGTGGGTTGAGAATCAACTGTAGACAGACAATTCCTAAATAAATCAGGCCAGCAACACCACCGAATATTTCTGGCAACAATTTATCATCAACTTTGATGGCCATACCTTCAGGACACAGTAACGCTGATATTTTGACCAATTAAATCCCCTTCTCATCAAATGCAATCACTTGCCTCATCAATCTCTTCAGTAGATTACAAAAGGTCCTCCAATAGTACAGTCTCCTCAGTCACCTATCAGGTCAGCTATCCAACCATTCAGCAATGTCCATTTATCTCTCCATGTCACTGTTTCACACATTATTAGGTGTCTTGTAAATTATAACATGCTACAGATAGCTAGTGAAATTTAATAGTAATGACAATGTAATGTAAATTACGTGTAAAGTGGAAGGGGAAAAATCTCGACAGAGAAATAACTTCTAACAAAATACAAGTTGCATATAAAACTACTGCTGTCTGGTCATTAGGAATATGTAAGAGGGAATTTCTTTTGGAAAGTGTTGTATGTACACTTGTGTACACTGATTGTACTGGAGTATACAGTTATTAAAAAAAAATTTCTCAAATGTGGGAAAATTATCTATGGACTCTCTAAGCTTATATGACTAGTTCCTGGTATTGTGTATTTTAAACTTACAAAAAAATTTCAGTGTCTTCTGGTGTTTATTCTCAACTCAGTCCCATATCTTCATTCAAAATATTTACAGTTCTTCACACTGAAATTAACAATTTGCAATCACATGCAACAAAACTGAAATTGTGTTACAAGTTAGGCACTATTTCATTTCTGCAATTCTGTCCACAGATTTCTGTTTAACACCAAAGTAATACAAAATGTTTTCGATGAATTTCTTGTATTTCACTTTTTGGGCTCAAAAATTCACAGGAAATATTAAAGTTATGCAGAATAATTAAACTTTACTAGGTCATTACACCAAACACACCTTTGCTACTGTGCTCTGAAGAGTTAACAACAGCAGCAGTAATGCAGACCCATGAAATATTTCATCATGGTCTAATTAAATGTAATTAAAGGTTACCAGTGATTTAGAACATACCAATCACCATGTAAACTTCAAAACAGAGGTATTTAAAATTACGAAAAAATTACAAGACACCATTTTTTTAATTAGAGAAAACAGGATTCAAACTTAACTACAATAGAGCATTACAAACTGAACTCAATATACTGTATTTTTCGATAGATAACGCACGCGTTATCTATACAAAAAAGGTCTAAATTCGTAAAAAATGAACATGCACGGTATACATTAGAAAGGTATGAGAGGTAAATCAAATGTAATAACAAA
>JGI24700J35501_10930018_pt1 | contig 11047 bp, 6 predicted proteins | sample TergutTh196P1_FD_35501 | JGI IMG/M metagenome (IMG submission 35501) | reverse complement strand
TGAACTCAGACTGTAATGGTACATGTGGAATATGCTAGAGGTTTTCATATGGTTCCGATATAGAAGCATTGTTATTATGCAAGTTTCCACATTTCAGATGTTTGCAGACTTGTTTAAAAACTTTTCGTCATCAGTTTCTGGAAAACAATAGTTTTTTCCAAGTTTCACCATGTTTACCCCAGAGCATGACATGCATAATAGATATCTTGATAACATATTTAAATGGAGGAGTGTTAATTCATTCAAAAAGTGGATTGCAAACATCACACTTTTCATGATAACATACAAAAAGAGATGTAGCAGCCTTAAACCATGTTTTTACAGACATGTTATAGTGAAGAAATCTAACCCCTTTTAAAGTTAAAAATACAGATAAACCTCACCAATCATGTTCCAACCATATTCTGAGGTTCGTAACAGCTTTGACTGGATGTAACTGAAGACTTTCTATTGACTGCATATGACCCATCTAGTTAGCTGTAGTTCACAAAATGTGTGCCTTGTATGCACATGCACTAGCTTTCACAAAAGAATATTCAATGTTTGGGTTTTGGAGCTGCTATATGACTTGCCCATGGAACAACTTTGATTTGCACGGAAAAATAAATTGAGAAAATATTTATAAACAATAGTTCAACACTGGCACTGCATTCATTTGAAGTTGGGGCAACACTGGCAGCAATAGCTGTTTGGTTCAAATATTCAAAATAATGTGAATGAATGTGGTGCCCACATGAATATGTTGGTGTAATGATGGTAACTTAGGAAATATGTTGACATAAAGAGCAAAGTTTCCTATGGTGACTTGCTCATACAAACGCTTCTACTAGAAGTTTAAGTATTTTTAAGAATTGCTTTCCGTGGAAACCTAAATTACATTATGTCAACAGGGAGTGCTTTTAGTACTTGTGAATACTAAACATTATGCTCATTTCAATGTAAAGTACAGTTGTAGACATTGTGCAGCCGTGTTTTATGATGTTTTGCAGGTATTTAAATCTGGTTTTTGTGTTACCTGAGGGGTATTTAAATCAGAAGTGACAGGTTTAAACATATATGGGGGAAGGATGTGGATTGTATTCATCCGACTCAGTACAAGTATTAGGGACCAGTGGCAGGCTTAAGAACACAATAATTGAACCTTCAGGTTCCACAAGATGTAGGAAATGTTTTCAGTGGCTAAGCAAATATTAGATTTTCAAGAAGGGTCCTGCCCCTAGCACTAGTTAGGTAGTGCTTGTGCAGACTGAAAAAACAATGTCATTATGTGTTTAAGGTAATGTATAAATAACAGTACAGAATTAACTGCTTATATTTTTGTATGATATACTAGAAAGTTACATAAAGTTTATCTGCTGCCCCACGTTTCATATTCAGTAATTTCAAAACACAAATTGCTGATTTGTTTTATTACCTCTTACAGCTATGTCTCGACATCTACATGGTTCGTGAGAGTGGAGAATTTGAGCTGGAGAAAGACCTGTTTGCAGAACTGATATTCCTTTACCGCTCACCAGAGACCCTTATCAAATGGACAGAGCCACCACGTGAGGAGGGTGAAGGAGAAGAGGGCAATGCACAACCCATGGTTGCCCAGTAGTGCAGCCTTATGGAACCAGAAATGGTAACAGATCATACTCACATAACTAAACATAATAACGTGAGTGAAGGCAAGTAGCAGCAATGATTTTATGCCCTGTGTGGCACCACTGCTGCATATGCCATTGTGTAATAAATAATTCACTGATGATTAAGGGGTACTAGTGTCACACATTGAATGTTTATCAGTAGTGGTAATTAAGTATGACACTTGAAGTGGATTGTTAAAACTTGGAGAATAACTGAAATTAATCTAAACTAAATCAGATCAAACATTTCCTTTGCATCAACACATGGTGAACAGGCATTACAAGTAAACTGTAGAATTTCTCCTGCACTGTGACTATACTGTTTTCCTTCAAGCAATCCATTCTCTGCCTATAGTATCTTATCTCAAGAAGTCCACGAAACATAAATCTTCTTGAACCTCTCAGTCCCAAAGATAAAGGCATTATAATCCTTCAAAAGAACAGGACCTGTTCATCTGATGTCACAGCATCACATTCCATAAGATGCAAATCCTCCATGACTACCACTGTATTCACCTCCCACCTCTCTGGTTGATCATAACAAACCCAAAGTACTTGTTACTAGTGAAGGATATGCCTACAATCATTCATAAAAAGAGATCAAACAAACAGGGATGGTGTAAAGAGAGTAAAGAGGGGGAAATATAACAGCTGAAGCATGATAGATGGGTAGTTGATTCATGGAATTTCTTTGTGTGGCTTGAGTTTAGTCTGTTGTGTTCATTTAATGGATTGTACTTACATTTGTTGTCTTTTTCTCAGCATTCCAGAAGATGCAGCTGATGTTTGTTATGGTAGCCATTCACATCATCTAAAGGACAAGAACGTATTCACATGTGACATTCCAAATACTTGTTTAAATTTAGTTCTGCCACTGCTTTTCTTTCATGTAGTCTTTAAGTATAATTTCATTTATGCATGTGTTGTGAGTAACAAAAGTTACTACACCTAATTTATTTCTTTATGTTAGCCACTTGCATAATCTAAAGCACAAGAATGTATTCGCATGTGTCATTCCAAATACTTGTTTAAATTCACAGTTCTGCCACTTTTTGTCATTTATGTAGTCATTAAGTGTAATTTCATTTATGTATGTGTTGTGAGTAACAAAGTTACTGCACCTAATTAATTTCATTAAATTAAATTTCATTCATATGTGTTGTGTTCCCACCTGCTGAAACTTAACTTTTTTAAGATAATTCAAAATGTTATGTTCTTTCTGTATTTGTCATTTCAATAAAAGGTTCATGTGAACATCCAATATTTTTAACAAAACTACTGTAGGTAACACCTGTTTCTACTTCACATTTTTATACCTATAAGTTGATAAAAAGAGCTATCAGAAACATAGTACCACAACTGATGTGGAAGACACGTAGGCAGCTACGAGCACAGGTAAGTGTCACTGGTTTTGGTTTCATTTTGATTGCTAGAAATATTTCAAGGTTTAAATGTAGTTATTCAGATTGTTTGTTGAAAATGTGGGACACAAAATTACAAGTGTAATGGGGCAGAAACATAAAACAGAAAGCTGATTTTAATTTATGTCTGTGGAAGTAGTTGAATTAATTGTAATTATAGTTATAGTTATAATGAACTACAACATTTGTTACTGATGTCACAGAAGGACAGTAACATTTCATTTGTTTACATTTCCAATAACTGTATCAATAGTCACATGGAATTGCATAGTGTTACTAATAAGGTTGAAAAAAATACTGCACTCTGGATGTGTGCAGAGTTCGCGGTGTGTGCGCTTGTATCTACTATGCAGTGTAAAGTGGACACTACACCTCTGATCCATGACCTCTAGTAAGTACATTGCAATTTAAGCTTACAGTGGGTTAAGTATAATGTAAGAAGAATTCTACAGAATATTATGAAGCGTATGGCTAGATGATTAAATGTAGTATTTGAGGTTTATATGGCAGTGGAGTTTTATATTGTGGTCTGAGTGTAATGCGTTGTAGTCTGATGGGTCCCAGTTTTAAACTGAAGATGGTGTAGTATGTAACCTTGCAATGTTGTTAACCGCCAGGCTACAGTGACGTGTCACAATAATTCAGTAAACATTTCAGACATTAACATCTCCTTAAAATCATGTGGCGTTGGAGCAGCCATGGTAGCTGAGTCTGCATAGTGACTGAACTACAGGATGGACAAATGGGTTTCAGTCCTTGGCAGGGGCAGGGGATTTATCTTCCATATGTTGTACCAGTTGGGTGTGTGGCCCACCCCATTTCTTATCCAATGGATACCAGTGGCCCTGTCCCCTGTGGCAAAGCAGCTAGGAGATAGAGCTGTGCAAGTACTTTCTAGTGTTGAGGTGAAGAATACATGGAACCAGGCCTTCACTGTCCACTATGTCTGCATGACATGTTGCTTATTAAGCACAAGGGTGCATTTACTTTCACTGTGTGTCATTTAACTGAGTTCATGTAGGGTGTAAATTAAGAAAGAAAACATCAGAGATGTGGGATTGAGTAAAATGTCTTTTTTATTTTATGCAATGATGCTGTAGGTTGCTAAGGTTCAATGCCATCAATGATAGGTGAATGAAGTATGAGTATGTACAATTGGTGGACTGATAATGACATCATAAAACCAAAGCACTCAGAAAGAGACTTGTCCTATTGCCACTTTGTCCATCACAAACCCCACATGGACTGCCCTGGCCTTGGACCTTGGCTTCTGGTGAGAGGTTGGCAACTAGCCACCTGAGGTATGGCATGTCTTGTTGGGCTTTTGTGTGCACAGTGATGAAGCTTCAGGATCCATGAAAGCAGGGATTTTCTTCAGCAGCTGAATATTAACTTTTGAAGAAAGACCGTCATCTGCTGTGTGGGGTACAGTTGGAGATAAAGAAGACTCTCTGTACAGTGTGTCTTGTTCAACACTTAAAACCAAAAGCTGCTGTGATATATTTGATGTTGTTGAAAGGTATTCATTCATTCATTTCTTTATTTTCCGTATATCCATACACAGGTAAAACCAACGATGTGGAAATGGTCATGATTGATGTAAAAGTATCTGTCAGAATTACAGATGTCAAATGACTATTTACAATTATAGTACAAAGTTCACATAAAAATATCAATAATATCATTAAAACAATTACAATTGGAATATGTGTTAATACCAGTATTAAACACTGGTAACAGGGATAGAATACTGTATCAAGAATCATTCTGTTAAGGTTTATGCTCTTCTGTCCTTATACTCGTAATATTCATCCACTGAGAGAAAAAATGATGATATAAGAACCTCTTTAATGTGGATTTAAAACATTTCTGATCATTAGCCAAAGCTTTTATATATTGAGGAAGGTGGCTGAAGACTTTAACACCTGATATATAAGCTCCTTTATTGAATTTTGATAAGTTAAGTCTGGTTTATTTGAATCTGTTGTTATAATGCTGGTGTGGTGTCATCTGCAAAGAGTACCATATTATTATCTTTATTTATTATTTTAGGTAAATCATTTACGTAGAATAGGAAGAACAAGGGGCCAAGAATCAAGCTTTGTGGCACACCACATTTTATCACCTCCCATTTGGAAGAATTATTGCTATCGGTTACAATACCCAGTGTTACTCTTTGGTGTCTACCTGTTAGATAGGATTCAATTAATGTTTTAAATTTCCCTTCAATTCCATAGACTTCGAATGCAGGTCATGACACTGTCTGTTGATATTACTAACATAAATATGATAAATGAAGCTTTCTTAAGATGAATTTCCTGCCATGTATATGGAATCAACACATTCTTCTGAAACATTGTACCTGCATGTCAGGCTTTCTTTGTTTCCAGTAATTTGTTATAACACTTTGACATTAATTATTTATTAGTATTTACATAAATGACACTGAAATACAGCAAAAATTCCAATGTACAATACCATGTTGCTAGACTTAACTAAGGTGCTAGGCTCGCGTTATCAGTATAGTGTCTAGGCAATGGGCTGGACACCTGAGACAATTTCTGGGGGCCCATCCAGCCTCATACAGTGGGTACTGGATCTCTTTTACTGGGCAAAAAATGGCTGGAGCTTGAAGCTAAGCATTCATTTCCATGTAATGTTGAGGTCAAGAATGTGTGGAGCTATACCTGTACTCTCATATATGCCTTTATGGAGTTCTTAGAGAGAAATCTACGTGTTCTTTTTCCTTAATGGACTAACTCCATGCAGCAGAGTCCTTGGGAGAATATGATAATCACCAAATCAAGAAAGTCCTTGCCATTTTTGGAACCCAGAAGCTTTTTGCCAGGGTCAAAAGTGCCCACCAGTGTAGCCAGATGAATTCAGTCTCTACCCTCCCAGTCTCTTTAGGATCTAGTTTAATATTTTCTTTCTCTCGGTGCCTAAGTCTCACTTTTGTGTTATTGTGGTCTGATTTATTAGTGACTGAAATTCTTGGGCACATCGCTATATTTATAAACATACTGTTTCATATTTCTGTGTGTTTGTATTTTCTGTCCTTTTTCTCTCCCTAAAAATTAACCTGATTTGAGGTAATTAAAATATATATATATATATATACATATAAACATTAGTGGGTCGTTGTTGGTATGTGTGTGTGTGTGTGTGTATGTCGCACTGTTCGGAGGTAGACTCTACTTCCAAACAGTGCAACGTACACACACCAACAAGAACCCACTAATATGTACAGCCACATCACCACACACTGATGTATTTTAATTGGCTATTTTAACAACTGTAACTTTAGCAAGCATGAATAATGAGCTCCCTGATGATGGTGTGACTGCACCGAAACATGTCAGAGCTGTTTTAATGTTAATTTTAATGAAAATTTTATAATTGTTTTTAAGACAGTTCACTTGTGCATCAGTTGGTGAATAAAAAAACTTGGTAATATCAAGATGCATGGTATGTATGTGAAAATTATATATGGCTGTTTACCATTTCCACAGCATCCATAAAGCATCACATCGGAGTGGCCCTCTGTACAAACATAAAATACCAACCATGTGAGAAATGTTCACCAACAGAAGGCAGCACACCCCTAAAAATATAGCTGTGTCACTAAAAGTTAAAGACTTACAATTGAGTACATCAGTAAAGATGTGATCCCATGAAGTCTGACATACAGGTACCAAATTTTTGGAGGAAGAACTGTGACAGCTTAGTCAGCATAGTGACTAGGTTACAGGAAAAAGCAAAGGAATTGATGTTAGATTCCCGGCAAGGAAAAGAAATATTTCTATCTTCCAAAGCATCTAGGCTAGCTCTGCTGACCACCCACCCTCCCTTTCAATGGGTACTGGAGGCAAAGGGGCCGGTGTGTGAAGCTGACCACCGACCTCCATCCATCGTCGAGGTTGGAGCTACACTTCCATTCCTCCATGTCCTAATGGCATTAAAAGAGACAAAGTTACCTTTACCTTAATTCTGGAGGAAAATGCTTCCTCCATTTTAAGGACAGGCAGGAGGTCCCTTCAAAAAGTCAGTACCTGCCTACAAACTACATGGTGTCATATCCCAGAAAGCCGTGGTCTTAGCATTCTCTGTGAAAATAACCCAAAATTTCATGCATAAATAAATGCAGCATACGCTCGTATTACAGTGTTAAAATTTGAGGAGACAAAATTCAGATTTTAAGTAGGAATCCAGGAAGGGTTTTCATAACCAAGAACATGAAAATATTTATCTTTCTCCATACCTCAAGAGTGTTCTTGTTCAACATTTTTATTATGTTCTATTCTTACACAAGTTAAATGTAACTGACAACCTTCATTAAATGTATTTATATACAAGAACAACCCACAAATATTACAATAAAAATTTTTGGTATATGTAACCAATATGTATTTTCTATACCAGAAACATTTCCTACTGTCAAGATGCACCACACAATCTTACATTAATGATAAGTCACCCACACACACAACTAAACCATTCACAGATGATTTGGTCAGTTACACCTCAATCTCTAGTTCAGGAATTCTCATCAGAAATATGTTACAGCTAGACATCCCTCATATACACAGCATCACATCACATAATCACACTTCTCATTCTTGCTCCAAACACCTGTGGAACAGAATTAAACACACACTGTTTCCTAAATGTGAGACAGGGAAACTAATAAAATTCAGCACATTAACCCTTTCAGAGTATAATATTTACAAGGTACAGTGACTGTCACATCCAGCATTTTCATAATATTTTTGAAAAACACACGTAGTTAATTTTCATGAATGGTTTTGGTGATATTGCGTTACAAGTAGTTCTACCAAATACCTGAGACATGGTACTAGCTTCTGGTTTTTATCACTTTTTAATACAATTCCTAAGTGACAAATGGCAATTCAGAGCATATCAAGATAATTTTACAATTATTATTAGAAATGCCATGTCATGTCACGACTCTGTAAGATTTAATGTAACATAATGCACATAATTGACTTAATCGATAATTTACTTTCATGGAAATGCAATGTTGCACTATGAAAAACATGTATCTACCAGACAGCCACAATGCATCACACATAACAGCAGCACCATAAAATGTACAGAAATACCCATAAACAGTACATCAGTATCTCATAACTAAACCATCAGGCTGTGCCACAGCTCAGGCAGTTTGTTCCCATCTTCTCACTGCACAGGCCCAGATTCATTCCCTGAGCAGTGTATGTGGGATTTGTGGTGAACAAAGTGGCACAGACATAGGTTTCTCTCTGAGCACTTCAGTTTTCACCCATCAATTTTCATGCCACACATGCCCCATATTCATTCATCTATCATCCAGGGATGGATAACTTTCCCATTAGAGGCCACAGTTCCAAGAGACATCTTCCTACCCAACCCTATGAATAAAAAAAATTAAGAAATAAGAAAAATAGTGACTAAACACCATGACAAAAAGATGAATGCTATACACTTCACTTATGCCCGATCTAATAAAAACTCGTTCTGGTGCTACTCATTATCACAACTAAAATTTCAAGTGACTTAGTTGTAAACCCACTGACTTTCTAAATAAACATACTTCCTTTAGCAGGAAGCAAAGAAACCCACAACTTATTTCAAGCACTGAACACAAACAGTATACCAAAATACAAAATTTGAATACCATCCCCTCCCATTTACAGTTCACTGGACAATGTGTTTGCATGTGTGTGTGTGTGTGTATGTATATGTGTAAATATATATATATGACAACTTACAACAGTATGTTTAAACACCATCTAAACGAAATGATGCAAATGAATCTATTGCCAGTAGATTCATTTGCTGCCCAGCAGTCTGGTGATTTTGGCCACTGACATGATATCTTGCAGTGCATAACACTGGAAAGCACCAACTTCTGGCTTGTCTTAAAGCCAACTTCATGCAAAATTGTAAAAACAGATAAACATGTTTTTACATCATAAACATAAATCCTCCATATATTTTCCCTTAGAATTAAGCATATATTGGACAGCAAATTATTGGCTAAATAAATAACAAAAATAACACATCTACTTTTACATCATACAATAATTCAAAAAAGCACAGTCACATCTGTTACAACAAATTAACAATAAAATATTATATACAGCAAAATGCCATTAATCCAACTCATACAGGAGCAGACAGGTGCCAAATTATCATATAATCTGGATTATCAGGCAGTAACTATACTGAACAAAGTTCTTAAATGCATTTTTTGTTCATGTTCCTATACTTGGACTGTACCAACAATCAGAGGAGTATTCCATTTGGATACCTTCTTCATCAGCTGGTTCAGGATCATCAAGGTCCTCTTATGTTTCTGGAGTCTTCAGAGCTGAAGAAGCTAATGGAGTAAGAGACAAGGAGTCAGCATATACCACTATGTTTGATGTACAGACACTCTTGGAGGCTATTTTGAACATGTCCCTCAGATCTATCTGTTCACTGATGAAGAAGCTTTTTGCTGGTAAAAAGCAAAACATCCAGTCCTAAGACTGCTCTCCTCTCAAGAGCCAGATCATCACAATCTCTGAATTATACGATGCTGGATTAATGGAATTTTGCCATAATAAGTTGTATATAAAGGAAAAATAGAGAGAATAACTGCAGAGAAAGGGAAATGTAGAGTTTTTGGTGTTGCAGCTGAAGACATTAGCATACTTACAGCCATAAGATTGGCAAAATTAGTTGATCATAGTCATAAGCTTCTCCCAGTTTCTCACTTATGCATGTAACATTGAAACATACAAGTATTGGGTATGTTAAATTTTATTCCAAAAAGCATTTGTTTAGTTTCTTAACTGTACATTTTTCAAAATATTTGACATAATTTCTGAAATAATCAAACACGATCTTAATCAAGAAATCTCTGCAACCATCAATTATTAAAAAACAATGCTATTCATTATATTCAGCTTCTATCTAGAAATTACTGTGGTTCTTTCTAAACACAATGTCCATATGAAGTGACTAGTCAAAATTTACCATCACATCTTAAAAGGTAGCTAGAACCATGGTCAAAATAGATAACAATTATTTCCTGGTTTCAGACGAAAATATTATTGCTCCTTTTTTGTGCAATATTTATGGACTTTATGTACCTTAATAGAAAGGTTACAAATCTGCCCATTCAAATTTGACGTCTGAGTTCCTCACAGTAGTATATAGGTTTAATGGCTCCTAGAATGTGACACCATGTACTGGTGCATGAGTACCACTGTTTTGAAGAAGCCTGCTCCTTTCAACTTCAGGGTAACCCCTATCTACAACGCAACACAGTATCACATACCAGACCACTGTAATCATTATATTTCAGATTTGTTCAGTCAGTAACACAAGAAACAGGAGTATATGACATAATATAAGCACACAATTACTGGACACAGTTTCTCAGAACAAGACATACAAGCACACATTAGGGCAGGGTTTTTCATGAACAGTGGTGTAAATACTTTGCAAAATACAGCAGTCAGTTTTGCAGAACACTGCAATAGACACTGTACTCCTACACTATCGAAAGACATTTGAAAGACTTCTGACACTTCCATTTCACATTAGCACTCCATTTAACAGCAAAACAACAGACATTCAGAGATAAACATTTAAATGGAAAGACAATGGTAGGATTTAGCTTATTCTTATGTATGGTGAGGACAGAGATGGGCCTTGAAATGTTTGTTGACTCACTATTCAACCGCCTGACATGGCTGCCAGCCCAAGAATATTATATTGAATTCAGTAACCATGAAATCTTTAAATTATACACGAACTCCAAGTTTTTAACTTATTTACAACCACAATCCAAAATAATGCAGTTCTGCAAGTCCATTTCATAATGCTCTAAGATTTATCAATTAATTCAATTCAGCCTTTAACCCTATCCCATTGTTTTTGTTTCCAACAACACTTCTATCAACTATAAAGCAGTGTGTATGAAGAGAGAGAGACAGGCAGACAGAC
>JGI24700J35501_10930019_pt1 | contig 11048 bp, 2 predicted proteins | sample TergutTh196P1_FD_35501 | JGI IMG/M metagenome (IMG submission 35501) | reverse complement strand
GTTAATGCTCGAAACATGTCGAGGATAATAATGTAACAAACATATTGTTAACGAATAAAGAAAATTGTGCATTGAAGTTGATTGATGAAATAATTCTGAAGTATTTAGTTTAATACATATCGTATGCATCTTATTTAAAAGGGGAATTCCCCTAGAGTTCTTACAGCAGCTTCTGTTTACTTTTTACAAAGTTATATACTTTCAGTGATTTTGCATGTTGGTATTTTATATTTCTTCCAACATAAATCCAGCAGATACAAAATCTTTTTATTCTGTGGCTGTTCTTAGTAACAGTTAATTTTCCATGTGCATTGTTTCCAAGTACTGTGTACAAAAATTGGCTGACTTCCATATTTAATGTTACACATACATCTGAACATTCTCCAGAATTTTCTGCCTTCTGTATGATGGTGTGAATTATTTGTATATTAAGTACAAAGTGATTACAATTAATTTTTTTATTCAAGGTGTTACACTTTGAGAACCATACAGTGTTTTGTTACAATTGGAGCTTTTTGGTTGTAAGGTTCTCATTTCAGATTCATGCTATGAACTCTTCTGATTTCTTCCAGACATGTGCCAAGATAATAGTCGATTTTGTTCATAATTCATCCCAATTTATTGCTCACTTTCATCCTTGTCTCTCATTTGTTGTTGCATATCTCATCAGGTGCACATTACTGTTGAATAACACAAATCCAAATGAGCAGTGATTAACATGTCTTTAGTATATGCAATAACAGCGCATTAAACTTGGAACATGGTTCCAACCAAAGAAATACTGGAGAGACTGATATGAAATGTATGGCATGTGTGTAGTCCACTGTATAGCTACATGAACTATTTTTTGTGCATGAGGAACACAGTGTGAGAATAAGTGATGAATATGTAATGAGTATTTTAATTATAGTTACTCTGACCCAGCAATAGCAGAGTGTGATATAATTAGTTGTTGCCCCTTTCCGATTCATATGCGGTGATTTGTATTGGACTCTTACATTTTATTTCTTGCTATGTTAGAAAAAAGGCAGTCCTAATACAAGAACAACTATAAAATCAAATTTTAATTACGTGTGATTTTCAAGCATTTCCTTTTTGTGGTGTGCATTGACATTTTTGACACATCATGAACATTATGTAGTATAATATTCTGTTACAAAATATTATGTGTTATATATTTTTTCTCTTGTTATCCGCTGTTTGTAGGAAGGATAACTTGCAGTGTTCAGTTTTTTATTTGCTCTGAAGTAGCCTCTAGTGACAGAAATATTGAGATACGTTTGATGTATGCATTATGACCCAAATGGGAATATACGTATGGATTTTGTGAACTTTCCGAGATACGATGTTTCCATTAACTTCTACTAATAAGAATCATATAGAATGGATTTTATTTTAAAACTGGTAACTTTTTAAAGCTAATTGAGATCCCTTGTTATGTATGTTCTAGCTAGCAAAGCCAGGAGAACCTCTTTATGCTCAAGTTAATCGGGAAAAGAAAAAGAACCGTCAGTATGAGGCAGGTACACAATCACATTATGATGGCCAGCTGCCTCCAGGTCCAGGTGACATGTGGGGATATGAAGAACCAGGAAAGGGGATGGTGATGGATGGCCACAGAAGTACTCCAGCTGGTGGGGATTCATGGGTCTGAAACCCACAGATACACTTTCAGGACACAGACATGCCAACACTTTTTTCCATAGCTGAAGTATTACAGCAGACTGTAAGAGTGGTTGTACCATACCTTTCTGTCACACAGCTGCCAAGTGCTCAGTTTATCCACCAGCTCCTGTTTTAAAGTAATAAGTGTATATTTTACAGTTGGTAGTGAAATGAAGTAATTAGAGATATATATATATATATATCATTTGAATGGTTGCGTTGCTTTAAGTCCTCCCTCCCCCACCGCCACCTCCTAGAGTGTGGGGCAGGAGCAGTTCTTGCCTGTGTTGGTGAACTACCTGTCAGTGAAAGTGCCATCCAAAGACCCCATTTGAGTCTTTATCTCAGGTTCAGGGTTATTAATGATAAGAAATCTGGTGAAATATGTGTGTTGGTGTTTAGAATGAGCATTCCATTGATATACACGTATATATGTTTGTCCTTGTATTGATACAACATATAAAGGGAACCCACCTTTGTGTTTAGTGTTTTCCCATGTCACTTTGGAGGTGTAAGAGCCTGCTGGCAAGAAGTTTAAGATGGTTCAGATTGTCGGTAATTTAACGTTGTCAGAGGTAATGATGTAGGTGATATTTGTGTATACCTTTTAACCAAGACACCAACATTAGTAGTATTGGCTCATACATGATGTGTGGATACAAGTGGCGGTCTTCAAGATTTGTCCGAAACATCTTATGAGCTAACAGGAGAAACATATTTAGAACTGGTTGTGGCACACCCCCCTCCCCCGACATGATGTTTCCAAAATTTCAGATTGATCAGCTTGTTTGTTTTCTGTCCAAGATGGCATTATATGAAATATTTCAGGTGGCTGGAGTGAATTTTGGGCAGTTGTGTTGATCCTTGTAAAATTTTAAATCTGTACAAATTCTAAAATGTGGTGTCAACTGGTCAAACCAAAGTATGAGGGTTCTTTTACAGTGTAGATGACAGTGATTTAGTGTTTTAATATCTGCTGATGCAGTTAGACAAATGTTAGAAATTTCTGTTATATCTATCAATTCTATGTTCCTCCTTCCAAGCAATATATTGCTGTATCAGTCCTTTTGAATACATGTATTTAAAATGTCTGAATTTTATTTTAGCATTACATTGTACTTTTCTAAGGCTGTTTTAGCATTTATGTAATATTATTTTCATACACACAAAGTTCTGCAATGCACAAATGAAGGTGAGTTGTGGCATGACTAGATAGAAGTAGGCCTACAGTTTTGTCCCTTTAGCATAGCATTCAGGATACTGCATTTGAGGTATATATCATGCCTCAACAGAATTGTACCTTCTCATACTATATGAAATGTAATGTGTATGTATGGTGTATGAATTCTTTTTATGCTAACAGAACCTGTTTTTAAATGATGTTGAGAAAGATTCATCTTTACTTTGAACAAATCTTGTTTCTTCAGACACTGGGGAAAAATCTATGTAAACTAATGTATGTTAAAGTAAAAAAGGTAAAGTTGGCCCTGTGCATGCCATGAAGGCATATAGAAGGAGAAGAGGTATAGCTTCACTCACTCATATTATTTCCACTAGGTGAAGGTGAGTGGTTAGCTTCATGCCCCAGCCACTTTACTTCCAGGAAGGAACACCTTGTACCCATTGAATAGGAGTTAGTCTGGGCCCCAGAGCTGATCTGGACATTTTGGAGAAAAGAAAAATCTCTTGCCCAAGCCAGGAATCGAGACCTTGGTCTAGCCCTTAGCCTAGTCACTATACTGACTAGCTGTCCCAGCTCCAGAAAATGTATATTTGATAGTTTTCATTCACTTGTTCTTGAAAATTAATGTCAGTGCTTGTAAATGTATTGTATGTGGTTTGAAAATGTTATTTATTTATTGCCATCTAAAATTATATGCTCCTTGGAGCAGAGGTGTAACATTTTCTTACACACTCATACAACATTGCAAGTGCCTCAATAGATTTTTCTAAACACATTTCCTATTTCGAAGAGATTTAACTGCATACAAATTCATGCTTTGAGGAGATAGTTGGATCCACTGCTGCTTTGGGTTTAATATCAACACACAGTCAAAATCCTGGTGTTTCTGTTTCACACACTGAATAGAAACTTGGCCTTTTGTTATATACGCTGAATTTTACTTTTGTAACCATAATAGCATGTAAAATTAAGATTACAAGAAATAGCTGGAATCATATTACTTTGCTTTGAAATTGGACAAGTTTGTCAGTTGCAGGTGTTGCTTCGCTACTTTTTGGAAGTAAAATACAATGCTGGTTTATTATTTGCGACTTTTCATTTAGGTTGTATGTCAAGATAGATATAACTTAATTCTGTTGGGACTGTATGTGATGTTGAATTGTTTTCCATAGTTTATTCACAAGAACAAGTGTTTTAAAAATAAATGTAATGTAAAAATGTATACATAATATTATCCACAGAATATGTAATTTACTATCTTTTTTATATTTGTATCTTGTTTTCTGTAGAATGCTTTATTAAAGAGACACCTGTCTTCAGGCATCCATTTTGAGCTTGCTGTTAAGCCCACTGAACATTCTGTAATCCTAACTGAAGTCATGAACAAAGAAGACATAGTGTAGCTGATACTGACAGGTAATGTTTGAAACTGAATATATTTATACCAAGTGAACTGCTAAATTGACTTTTCGTAAGTTCCACTTACATGTGCACAAATTTTAAACTTTGGTTGTAATTTAACGTATTCATCTGTGAAAGACTGACAACATAGTGAGATTTTATAATGAATTTATATGTTCATGTTTTTTTTATTGTTTCTTTTGTTTTTTAATTAGGGCAGTGATACAGGAGATGTTACAAATGTAGTCTTGTGAAAATCCATCTTGGTGGTTATTTTGTATTTCAAAATGTATGCCTAAGAAAAGGACTCTGATCAAAACTGTAACTGTAGATGAATGGGTGTCTGGCAGATGAGATATAAACAGACAAACGTACTAATTAAAGTTATTCATTAAAGTTGAACCTTGTGAGTGCATTTTAACTTAAGAAGTAAGTTAAAATTCTCTTACATTAGTAATCATGTCCACTGTAGGGCCCTTACTTTTCTTGTTTTCAATTTCAGTTAGGTTTGTATTTGTTTAAATATAATTGGGGCAGGTTCCATTGCAGGAATGAACTGATTCTTAATTCAGGTGCTTCTAATACTAATTGGCACAGAAATTCCAGTTTTTATATTTGAATTGTACATGTGTAGTTCATGTCCACCCTTTTTTATGTGGGATATATCCTGTTTGAATGAAATGTGACTTCAAAGTGTGTGAACATACTTTTCAGTTTAAATGCTTTCATCATCACTGAACATTTATTTCCCCATAAATTGAAAATGGCCATTGTAATTTCTCTCCTCTTGGTGTTCTGGGTGGTTTAATTGGATTCCAGTAGAGGCAAGAGCATCTCATGAATGATTCATTACACTTTTATGAAACCGTATTGTTCAGACTGAATTAGGGTATTATCAGCTGCACATATGTAGTAGCCTTTACTTAGTAGTATATCTGGTGTGGGGTGTTTGTAGGTAATAGCAACACACGGATTTACTGATGCACACACACCAAAACATCGCATCAAAGTTTTTAAGGAGCACATCCCATTGTGTTTTACTGTTGCATCAAAAAATCTCTGATGTTTATGTTTGGAAGTATGCCTAATTTTGACGTAAATCTGTTCATGCAAGATTTTATGGAAGATTTAAAAGTATTCAATGGGAATGTGACCAGATGCAATCTCCTCACTAGTGTTTAAATGAAATATATTGTGAAGTTTAATTAAGGAAGCATGTTTTTCTCTTGTTATGATCTATTCATGTTTCCTGAACAATTCTACTGTATGTGTGTGCCAGTAAATCTGTTGTCAGGATCAAAGAATTTGAAACCATGTTGGATGGCTTATACATTTCTGTATGTATACTTGTTTTCTGAACATCCAGTTCAGCTCACATTTCTTTTGGTTAAAGGATACTTCTAATCCCAAGCTGGTTCCATGTGTTGGTGTGAATGTGCATGTGCTTGATTTGTGAATATTGTGGATCGATTATAAGTTCCTGTTTCCTGCTGGACATTTATTGTTACAGAGGGGCTTTCATTGCCCTGTTGTTGAGAATATCAGTTACTTAACATAATGTAATAGATGTGGCTGAATACTTCTCATTCACTGTTTGGATCTCAGGGCATCTGCTCATTCATGACCTTAAACTTAGGTGCAGAGGATTCTCATTGACTTCTCACAGATTAAAGAACTACATTATCTGCATAATTTACTTTTAATCATATAAAGAATTGCATTATTATCAATTTGATTGTGGAGATTTGTTATTTCTGTATGGTATCAGAAATGCCAAGAATAAGTCTTGAAACTTCATTTTTGTGGGTAGTTACATCTAATCCGACAACATATCATGTTACACATAAATACAGTATGAATTATGTGTTTCATACAATCTTGTAGCATCCAGTATGATTGCTAGCTTGTACAGGTCTACATTTATAAGAAGGTCTACAGTACAGAAAGTATGTGTATTTTTTTTAAGATATAAAATAGCCATTGTTTTAATCTGAGGAAACATGAGCAGGTGCCCACAGTGTGACAGCAACATGTTAACATGGATATTCATGCTCTTTGCCTCTGCCTCTGTAGAAATGTACTTGTGAGTTTCATGGGTGTATTCTCTGTAGTGGCCTATGAACCTCATTGACATAGAAGGTTGTTCTTGATTGTGGGTCCAGTAGATGCTGGGGAAAAATGGATGTGCAGTGTCCGTGTACAAGGATGCTGCTACTTAGCTAGCAGCTGGTTTGCAGTGAGTGACAAATTTTGGATTTTGGCTCATAGTTCTTCTTCCAGGTTCTTATCTAAGAAGATTTTTAAATGAAATTCTTTGGAAAAATCCAGTGAACCAATGAAGACATATACATATATATATAACTCTAATCCCACCTTTACTATGTACAGCCTGTTAACAGTGAGGGAAAAGTTGGGAGGTTATGTCATATGTAGAAAGAGATTTTTTTCCTGTTTTCCCAGTTTCTACCCTGGGTAACCATATCATTTATCTTGTACATATATTATTATGTAATAATTTCTGTTCAAATTATGAATAATGAATAGTTATTGTTATTAATGTTAAGATTAGTATCATTAATATTTATAACAGTAATTACCATCCATATTCATTATTTATATTATGTCTGTGTAATATAACTGAAGTGAATATCTAAAAACAGTGTGCAAGGACAGATGTTCACTCTTAGAGCTCTTAGGTATATGCTGCCAACAGTAAGGTAACAATTTATTTGTCATGTAATTTTTTTAAGGAATTACGAAGTGTAGTTAAACGTCTATATAATGAAGTTGAGGACTCTGAACTTACTCAGATTTGTTATATATAGGTTCCTTAAAATAAAAAATCTTGTCATACAATTCCGTGATCAGATTTTTAGTTTAAGATAACCGGTAGATCCAATACAGCTTTATTGTTAATTTTTTGTAAACATAAGTAAGTTAAACTTTATACAGTGAGATTATTTGGCAGCTGTGGTGATGCATGGCCTTGCTGCTGTGTGTGCTCACAGTGATAATGGCTCCATTTTCTACTCAGTTTGCAGTTGTGATAATATCATACAGAAGGTGGTTGTTTTATGCGAAGTACCTGTTAACCATAGCTCTCAGATTTAATTGTACCTGTGAAGACAACTCAGAATCCTCCTCGCACTCATAACATCCCATGCACCAACTTTCAATTCATGGAATCAAGTCATTTGTAATAAGGTGTGGATTTTCTGTACTTCACTGTCTGGAGTGTTACATTTGTCCATTCAAATAAAGCTCATACGTGTAAAAATATGTCAGCTGAGGAGCAAACTTACAAACAAGGACTGAAGATACAACATGGCTGTAAAGCGAAAAACTGAGATTTTGTAAGGCTGTAGTTCAGTAACTTTTCTGTTTCTCCACATTTTCTTTTAAGTTGGACACTTTCACTACAGTAGTGCTCTGTGTGGTTATTATGTGAAGTGTAATTCTACTGGGCATGGCATAACAAATACTGTGTAAAAGGGAGTGTTTAACTTTCAACATGGGTCCAAAATTATGTTATTCAAACTTGAAATTTCTTGGATAGTGAAAGCTAATAGAATTGTTATATTTCATACAAGTTTCAAGATTTTTCTCATTTTGCTATTGAAATTTCACAGCGCAGTATAATTAAATAAGGTTAATATTTATTATTGTGTACTTTTTCAGTACAGCAGCTTTTTAAAAATTATAGACATTTGGTACCAATTACAGCTCTTGAGCTAATTGACACTTAAACTTAAAAACGTTTATGCAAGGTCCTGTCAGTCTGTACACGTCTTAGTGCCTTTTTATTGGCATATGACATCTTGCCATACAAGGCCTGAAACTTTCATGCAACTCAGATTGATGAAACCTCTCTGGGTGACCAGCTGCATTGCTCAGAACAAAAGAATTGCCATTTCACTTTGATGCAGCTGGACACCTGAGAAGGTTTTATGACATCCTTTCGCTTACATTAGATGAAATTATAATGTAATATCAAGTGTTGTTTACACATCGTAATGTTACTCAAGTGGTTATTTTGAAAAGTAGTATTTTTCTATACATTTACGTACATCTAACATAATGTTGCAGATAATACAACTTGTCATTGCCAGCATAGTGCTCAGCCCACAGAGGTTTGAGGCTCTTTTTCTCCACCACACCACACACACACCCTCCCCCCTCTATCACTGTCTCTCTGTCTTTTTCTGTTAGGTTTGTACACCAGGGTTGTAAAATGCAGTTGGTGACTGATCAGGTATGAGCATAACAAGAAAAGGTGGGAAACCATTATCATGTATCTGAGAAACAACTTTTAGGTATTAACCAATGTAAAGATTCAGGCTTACTGAAGTTCTTAATAAAAGTATATTCACACTGAAGGAACAGCCCAAGAATTAATAAGACTGGTAGAACTGTGAAATGCACACTCCTACACTTACTCCAGGGTTGCAGGCAGGCTTGCATTAAGATGTAAAGCCTGGAGTCAAACAGAGAGTCTGGTCCTTTTTGTATTAGTACATGAGTTCAGCATTTCAGTTACCCAGGTCAAGATATATGTGTGTAGTTTTTTAGTTATGAATATTTAATACTGTAAACATACTGTTATATTACAGGCAAGAAAAAAAATATTCAGTATACATATACAGACACTTCTTTTTGTTGACATCATCCGGTATTGAAAACATAGTATCTTATTACAGGCCTCATAAAAAATGTGTCTGCATTGCATATCGCTGGGCAGTCTTAACAATGTGCACACCATCTGTGCTGTTGAAAGAAAATGATTAACCTTTTAGCATGTTGTCTTTTAATCAGCTTTTTGCTGCTGCCAGACCACTATTCAATTTAAATTCGCACTACAGAATTGTTTTCCTGTTAGGATGAAAAGGCTGTACCCTTAATGGTACGTCCCGTTCATCTTAGAGGGGTTAAACGGAAGGGAACTACATGAAGAGTCTGTGCAAAGACAAAGGTACTGTTTGCTTTCCATTTGGTGAATCCTGACAGATTTTGGTTGCAAGGCAACTTGCATGTTGAGTTACTGTGAACAAAACCATCAATGCAGTCAGTTTACTTAAACCTAAACAGCTCAGTTTACAAACGTGACATATTTTGATCCCCTGAGGATGAACCTGATTGTTTCAAATGTCAGGCATGCTTAATGTGTATGCATTTTAATATGTTGTATTGTAATGGTCATGAACTATATGTCCCATAGCTATTTGCCCAATAAACAATCTTCTGTTCATATTTTTGGAATCCTTTCTGTTTCATACCTTATGAAGTTTGTTATTCCACAGACATCCACTTTGAGACCCCTGCCATTTAATATTTTCATAAATGATAAGTGTGACTATATTCATATTATGAGTACCTAATATGTGCTGAGGACTTAAAAATATGATTTTGGAAATGCTTATGTCTATTAACTTCAATACTCTCTTATTAATACAATGCAAAACTATGATGGTACGGTATTATCCTGTGTTAAAGTTCAGTCATATATTGAAATGTGAGGCACGTGGTGGCGCAGTTGGTCGAGCCACTGTACAAGTTGGAAGGGCATGGGTTCAATTCCCAATGTCATTGGAATTTGTCATTGACACAATCCTTCCAGCCACACTGTGGTCCTGGGATCAATTCAGTCTCTAACGGAACTGAGTATGAGGAATATTTCCTGGGGTGTAAAGGCGGCTGGTGCATTGGGCTGACGACCCTACCACCTTCATGTGCGCACTGTCCTCAAATCTGGAGCCTCGACCTCGTGGAACTTTCAAGGCATGCACAGGGATTGCTTTACCTTTACCTTATATGGAATTATAAATTATTAAAATAACTATCTCATATTTACAGTTTTTCATTGATCATAGAATTCTGTCAGATTGATTGCATGTATTCTCATACGTGTATTGCATGGCACCCTGTACCATTGATAGTTTGTCTCAAACTTGAAAGAATGCAAATTGTAACCTTATGATGCATCATATATTTCATGGATATATGTGGAAATATCAGATTGCATCTCTCAACAGTATCTTTCAGGTGGCAGCATTTTTATGTGGTATTTATTGTGGATATCTGAACAAAATTGCTCTTCCATTCTGATTCTCAGACTAGAATTACCAGAAATTGTGCAATTTTCCGTGTTTTGAGGTTCTTGTGGTGGTGCTGAGTGTATTATCTTCTGGAATATGGCCCTGTGTAGATTCCTATGTGGGTGGTTTTATATGAGTATAATGCTTACACATGCAGTGTCGTCCAGTCATGGATGCATTCAGGAAATATGGACAGTTGTGATCCTATGCATTTTGTCTTATATTTGATTATGTTTTGTGTATTTTACTTTGTTGTTGGTAGATACGTTGCCTTGTTTTCTACGTGTATAGTTTTTTTTTGCACTGCTTGGTTGTAAATTCGTTTTAATAAATAAATTAAATACAGTTCACCAAACCAATATTTCTATGCACACACAAGCCTGCAGATAAAGGCAAATTATTATGAACAAATTTAAAAAAAAGAGGGGTGTGTGTTATCAACTGGTGATGGATTAGGAAAGTGAAGTGCGTTACATGTGATAAAGACAAAATGTAACGGAAAAGCAAGAAAAGCCTGGAGTACCGAAGAGACGGTATTTGCGTTTGTCTCTTTTCGACACGATGTTCGTAAATGGATTTATGAACTGCACTCATTTAGGGAATGGCGGACCTACTGTAGAATAGTGCCGTCACGGACCTTGCAACATGGCGGCGGGCGAGTGACCAGAGTCGGCAGCTCAGCCGGCACACTTCACCGGGGATGTGAG
>JGI24700J35501_10930020_pt1 | contig 11049 bp, 6 predicted proteins | sample TergutTh196P1_FD_35501 | JGI IMG/M metagenome (IMG submission 35501) | reverse complement strand
CCCCCCCCCAACCCCAAAAAAAGCTGTAACAAAACACATTATAACATCCCAGAAAGCTTAATTCTTCAACAGCAGCACACTACAAACTACATATCTCCAAGTGTGGCATGTATTCCACACAATGTAATATTAACATTGAAATTTCAGGTTTATCAGAATAGAAAATTATTACTTCCAGGACAAAATACTGAGGGAATATATACTAGAAGTTTTGTGTGTGTGTATATTTTATAATTTGAGTGTGATGAACATCAGCTTTCTTTATACCATTATTTATGTGTTGGTCTGCTGTCTGATAAGGGAATATTAAACCCAGTATAAATGAATTTTCCACAAGCATATGCATATGTGGAAAACAGAATCTAGTAGTAACTTTGTATAGATGATGTAACTAGCCCTCTCACATTGTGATGGTGCATCTTCCATTCATTTGGCATTCATTTGTGTTAGAAGGCCTGGTGTTTTCCTACTGTGTCCACAGCTGTAATACTGCTCGAATGGCTGAACTCTACAATATAGAGACCTTTTTATTATGTGGCTATCATGTCAGTGCCATCTTTTAGCAGACTCTAACTGCCCTTCATAGTCTTCAGCTGTGGGCAAGTCCATTGTAATGGCAATTTGTTGCCATATGTCGTAAGTGCATAAGGCATTGTTGGATGCGTTGCACAAAAGGTGCAGGCTTTGAGCAAGTGCCCAGTCAAGAGAACAGTTTGTGAATTGTGAAATAATCCACTGATGTGCAGTAGTCTTCGGTCAGCTTCGCTGGGAAGGAGCAAGTCATGCTCACAAGCCTCATTGGTCATCCCTGCTGCCAATTGGACATTTGTTATATGGTGGCTCATCAACTGTTCGTGAATAGTATGCCCTGTTTGCAGTTACCCTATTGTTAGAAGTCATCCTGTTTCATGGCTGCTCACTGCTTTAATAGTAGTGGACATCTTCAACTTGATTAACAGACAGAGGCCAGGAAGGTGAAGAAAGTTGTAACTGGGGACATTTCAAAAAACACAGATGAATCAGTAATTTTGTTACTTTGAGAGTTTTGAGATTTCAACAGAGACTTTGTTGAGGGTTCTGATGTTCTGGGATGTGATGACTTTGTCACTGGTAGTGTTTTCTAATGTTTTGAAGGAATGTAGTACCTTTTTGGCTGAAGAAGAAAGCCCTGTGTTCATTTGAAACATCAGGAAACACTGTCCAAATGACACAGCATCACATCCCAAAAGACCTGAATCCAAAGTTTCATTACTTACTAGTTTTAAGTTTAAAAGTATCAGATTGCATACTCTCTAAAATCCTAAAAATAATATGTACACCAGACCAAAATTTTACATGTTGTTGTATATGGATGAGAAACTTGGTTTGTTATTCTAAGGGATGGACATAAATTGAGGACATTCAAGAATAAAATATTGTGGAGAGCGCTTTGGCTGAAGAAAGAGGAACTAATAGGAGGATGAAGGAAATTACATGAATCGTGTCACATTTTGCATCTAATATTGTTAGGGTGATTTAAAAAAAATTTAAAAAAAAGTAACATTTTGACTGGAAAGCCTAAAGAGAAAAGACCACTTTGTAAAACTGGACATGGATTGTACTAGTACTGGGTTTTGTTTAAATATGATATGTAAATGTGTACTGCATTCACCTGGCCCAGAGTTGATCACATTTGACAAGCTTTTGTAAGTATGGTGATAAGCATTCAGATTCCTTACAAGCAGAACATTTCTTGATGAACTGAATAACTATCCATTTTTCTTACTTACTTACTCTTCATCTGGTATAGACAGAATGCCATCACTTTTCAAGATTTAGACTTTTATACAAGAAGAGACAGGTGAATTGCGAATATTTGTTTAATTTGTTTTGTAAATTTATATTACTTGTTTGATGAACAGATGCATGTGGCTGCTTTACAAACATCTATTTTGAAGTGACTTAGGCTGCCGTGGTTGGAGAAAATGTGCATAGAGCAACATCTTACTTTGTGCTTACCCCACATCAAAACAATTACCCTTGAAAACATGCACTAGCACCCTCAGGAAAGAGTGTTGTCCCTGTTTAGATGGGTTAAAACTGCTGTGGTTGGTTTATGGTGGGTGTTGACAGGGGCATTACTTTACATGTCACAGACATGTAGTTCAGTTTCTGATGTGTCGTGACAGGGGAGTTTGTGCCAGTTACAATGGCATATTGTTCAGCTTCTGATGTGTGATGACAGGGGTGTTAGTTTCAATTAGAATGGCATATTTTTCAGCTTCTGATGTGTGATGACAAAGGTGTTTGTTTCAGTTGTAATGGTATATTTTTCAGCTTCTGATGTGTAATGAGAAGGGTGTTTGTTTCAATTGTAATGGTATATTGTTCAGCTTCTGATGTTTGATGGCAGTATGTTTGTTCCAATTGCATTGGCATATTGTTCAGTTTCTGATGTGTGATGAGGGAGGCAGTTATTTCCATAGTGACATTTGGTTTCTGATTTGTAATGAGGGAGCCATTTGTTCCCATTGCAGTTATGTTTGGTTTCTGATACTGTGCATGATAGAGGCATTTGTTCCCTTGACAGTGACATATTTGGTTTCCAATATGTGATGAAGGAGGCGCCTGTTCCCATAGCAGATACATGTTATTTACATTTTATAAACAATTTTCATTTATTTTGATTATTAACCTTTTAAAGCCTACTGCTTACTTGCACCATCAGGTTTAACACTTAAGAATTATACATTCTGCCCACACTGTATTTGTTTTGTATTTATCTCAGAACAAACAGCGACTTCTGCACCATATAATATAGACTGATTGCTTTTTATAACCGAGATGAAAAGTGTTTACTGCATGGTACGAACTGGCTCTTTAAGTAAAACAGTCTGCTCTTCATCTCTAAGAGGTTAAATCTCTGTGTTCAAATATATATGTTGAGGAAACGTGTACTTGCCTTCCTGAAGTCACTATAGGACACAACTAGTTCGTGGAAGGCTATTGTATGTAATCTGCAGTAGCTCTGTGACAGTGTCCGAAGTCCATCATATGCCACAGATGTCTCCCATGCTTCTATGAGGTCATGCTCAGTGGCTATTTATAGCAAGATGCCAGCCATTTGTCTTGAGTTTCTTTGGCCCTATCCCTAAAAAAGGGCTGTTATTTTATCATCACATTTCTTCTGCACCATTCCAGTTGACTCAGATCATTGTGTACTGCCTTGCCCCCACTCCCCCCTACAGACATGCATTGCAGCTTCATTATGTAATCTACTACATACATACCCAAGTCACTTTTATCCTGAAGATGGAGGCAGCATGTGCCCCTGAAACACTGGTATCCACCAATAAGCCTGTATGATGTCAGAGCCCAGAAGACCACAAACATAATGAGTAAATGATTACTTCAGACTTCCACTGATAAGGGAATTTCTTGATTGCAGCCTTACACTCACAGGGTACCAGATGGTGGGTCTCAACTGGCTCTTGGTTATGCATGACCAGGGGCTGAATGGCATTCTAGCTGATGAGATGGGCCTGGGAAAGACTGTGCAAGTCATAGCATTCCTGGCACATTTGAAAGAGACAGGCATGCAGGGCGATGGACCTCACCTTGTGGTCGTTCCATCTTCTACACTTGGTAAGTGAATTATACCTCTTCTTTTGGCATTCAGTTATGTGTTTTTTATGTAACAAGTAATTAAGATTGTTACTGTTATCATAAAAATGTAAAGAAGCTTTGTTCTTTTGTGTAAAGGTAAAGTTGTCCCATGGCACACCATGAATGCATGTGGAATGGGTGGAGGTATAGCCCCATTCATTCTTATTCTCAGTATTAGATGAGGTGAATGGTTAGTTTTTACGTCCTAGATGTTTTACCCCAACGGAAACAGCATTTGTTACCCATCAAGTAGACTGGGTGGGCCTTGTAGCCCATTTGAATGCTTCAGGAGATGAAAAAAATCTTGCCCCTATCTGCAATGAAAGTATGATACCTCATATGTCCAGCCTGTGGTCTGTTTACTATACTAATATGCCCTGTACATAACTGGAAATTTAATTTTTTAATGCTCATACTGTCATCCTTTCATGGTATTACAACACAGTATATCATTCTTATCTTGTAGAAGTCATCCAAATTATAGGGTGTCTGTAAATGGTCTTGATAATTGTAATCTTGTATTACCTAAAGAATATTTAAAGTACAGTTGTATTGTATACTGGTTGGAACAATGATCTCAAAAAGTTTCAGTTCAGTGCCTAGATTACAACCTACTACACATTCTGTTTTCTAGTTGGAGCTTCTTTCATCAGTATTACTATGGGCCAGTTAATACCACAGCTGCTGTAAGACATTGTGTGATTGGTTTATAAGATTAAGGACAGTGTCTAAGTCCATTTTCAGCTAGTGACACTAGAGACTCTTGAGATACATCTTGTAGTGTTGCATGTTACCGTATATTTACTTATTCAGTATAGGTAGGGGTATAGCTCTACTCTATTTTTGACCTTGGCACTAGAAGGGGTTGAGGGGTCAGCATCACACCCCGGCTGCCCCTTACCCCCAGGAAAGACCTGGTATCCATTGTACAGGAGGCTGGGTGGGCCTCAGGGCTGCTCTGGAAAGGTGCAGAAAATCTCGCCCCCACCGGGATTCGGTCCGCGGACCGTCCAGCCCGTAGGCAGTCACTATACCAACTACGCTACCTGGCCGCCTACTTATTCAATATACAAATTAAAAACCAACAAAATACACTGCTTATAAGGAGACAACCCTAATTGTCTTTAATCAATCTCCTACATCAGTAGAATATATATATATATAATTGCACAGTCTAACACAACTTTTTAGTAAGTTATTAAATTAGTGATAATTAAATCATTTTTAACAGAAACATGTTTCAGCTCTTCTTATAGAGCCATCTTCAGGCTGAGCCCTAAAAAGTGTTATATACAATTAGCAATGCTTTATAGAGTATGAGGTCTTGTATTACATGTTATTAATATATATTATGAATTAAAATAAATGCAATTTCAAATGTAAAATAACTTAGATAATAAGGTTAAAAGTTATAAGTAATAAAATTTAAAATGTACAGAGAATAATAGAGTACTGTTCTTAGAATCATAAGTTGTGATATTAATGCAGAATAATTTTATCCAGATTTTTGGATGTAATATTGTGGGATTTTCTCTTCATCGGTGTAAATGGCACATCTTTTGTGTAGAGAAGTAGTGATATATTGGGTCACTGGATGCAATTATGTTGAATCTGTAAGCTTTGTGGGGAAATGTAGTAATATTTCAGTGTGGGGTCGCTGGATGTAACTATGATGAATCTGCATGTGTTTGGTGCATGCATGGTGAGTGCATTTTTCATATCTTGTCACATCTGTATCTACATTTTTTGTGTAGAAAATATACGAATTTTATAGTTCTATGAAGATGTTATCTATGTTTTTGTTTTCCTAATAACTTGATTGTACGTCCCTTGAATTTTATAGTAACGTAGATATGCGTGCCCACTGTTTAATCCATTTAATATGAATATTTAGAGTATTTTGAGAGTAAGAGTGTCAGTTCCAGTCTTTGTTTGTGCTTCGTTCATAATATATATTAATAACATGTAATACAAATCTCATAATCTATAAAGCATTGCTAACTGTATTTAACATTTTTTAGGGCTTACCCTGAAGATGGCTGTATAAGAGGAGCCAAAACATGTTGCTGTTAAAAGTGATTTAATAATCTTTAATTGTAATAACTTAATAAATAGTTGTGTTAGACTGTGCAATTGTATATATTCTATTGATTATTGAACAGAACGGGGATGTCTCACCTGAAATTACAATCTCCTACATGTTTGCACCCAGCTGGGCCATTATCAAAGAATTTTCAATAGTGGAATAAGAAAAGTATAAAAATTTAAAGATTCATATGTAAGTAAAACATATATACATATAAGAGGTAAAAATAACTTGTGATTTATTAAAAACATGCATGTTATATGTTGTCTTTTTACAATGATCCTACCGCCAACAGTCTTATGGATGGAATACTGATTTTTCATAAAAGACATACACACTTTACAGACAGCAACTCTAGACCTCACTGAAAATGTTGCACATTTGTACTACATATTTTAATAATGCAATTCCTTTCAGATATTTGGAAACACAATCTTTATCTAGGGCTGCATGTGTAACACGTACTTTTATAAAACTATTTATATTCAGGTTTACTTGTGTAGTTCTATGTGCAGCAAAAATAGCCAAAAAGTCATTTTAAACAAAAGCAGTATTTCATCCATAAGATTGTTGGCAGTAAAATTCATGTAATAAAGGCAGTAGAAAACTGTTTATATTTTTAATCAAATTACAAATTATTATTACATTTTCTTTGTATATGTGTTTACTACAGGTATGTGGACCGTTAGCTTTTTATACATTCCTTATTTGACTTCTGTAAACTCCTAGATAGTGGCTTAGCCGAGCAGCACATGTAGGAGACTGATTATAAAGAGAACTAGGGATGCCTTCCTCGAAACAGTATATTTTTTTGGTTTTTAATTTGTATAATTTAAGACACAGTTCACAGAGATCTGTGCAAATGCATTTGTACAGTATTCTGCAAAACATGTGGCATGACAAAACATGAAATAAAACATTGTAAAAGTGCAATACGCTATAATACGCTATGTACCAGTATGTGCTGTGAAGTACATTCATCTTCAGCATGTTTAGACCATCTCCGTTATTATCCTAGGGAGAAGTACATTTTATTAACATTATTCTTCACAAGGAGTTCATTCCTCAAGGCCAATGAGTGAATCAACAGTTATACATAGGGATCCTAAGGCATATGAGGAGGAGGGGGGGGGAAGGTGTCAGGAGAACACCCTTATACAGGTGGTGCACTCAGGACTGGCACATTTCCTGATGACATGTCATCCCACTCAGCTTCGTCTGTTCTGTTTTTAACTGAAAATAATATGGTAGTGGTCCCCCTGCTCCACCAATTAGCCCCTTGTGACTTTCTGCTGTTCCAAGTGTCACAAATCCAGTTACAGGGTTGCAGTTTCAAGGCTGTCATGGAGATTTAAGGCTGAATCACACTTACTAGTCAAACAGTTTGGTATATCATGATGGTGCTATAATATATTTGGACCATTTGATGTGGATTGTGTACAAATACACTACACACTGACTAGTCCACAATCATTATGTTCAATGTATGGAACATAAAAATGGAGATAGAGAGAAAACTTATGCTCACTTGAGGTTTTGATATGTATTACACAGCATAACATTTAATGTGTATCAATAATATCAATTACACACAGGGCAGGACCTTAATTTTATCAGTAGCTATGTATATTATGACATTTTTATCTGTGTAACCATAGATTGTGTGTTGATAAAATGTTATTCTTCCTGAAGATGACCACAGAGATGGCTAAAACATGTTAAGGATATGATGTGTATCTCCTGAATGGGCACATGTACACCATACTTACTGAAATATAATACAGTGCTGCATATTAGGTGATCTCTGCTTTTAATCTTCAGTATACTGGAAAATACCTATACAGACAGTGTTTAGATTTGTGCATGATTGTGAGGTTACCTCTCGTTTTTAGATGATGTATTAAAAAGAAACTCTTCTTTCTTATAGTCTAGTATATGTAGTAAAAAGTTGTGTTGTGGTGATGTTTTATTTCATGTTATATAATAACTCAACAGCAAGAATACTCATGTGAAGATAATGTGGCAGGAGGATGAATATCTGTATGACATTCCTTAAGTCAGTTGTGGTGCTGACACTGACCAATATGGATTTTTGATGACACCACATTGCCTTGAAGTTGTGTATGTGTATCTTAATGTGTGTGTTACACATACATCTTGTTCTTTTATGTACATATTGACAATTTTTTGGAGGATCCTGTCAGAGCTCTGTACCCAAATGTGCTGTTTCAATATTTTCACTCCCCCCCCAGTCATTGTCTAAAGTGTCATATTGTGAAGTTTATCCATATCATTTCACTTTATGATAATAGGTGTAACTTGCACTCCTGCATTCCTGCTCCTCCTCTTGTGCCACCTTGTGTGGACTAAATGTGAAATGAAAGTTTCCATTCTTGTATCTGCTCCTTTGTTTGTAAGTCTATTACATTTGTCCATATATTTCTGAGGGTAAAGCTGCTGGGGTGTGGGATTGACCACCCACCCCCTCTAATGCTGAGGTTAAAGAAAGAGTAGAGCAATACCTCTACTTCATGGTCGGTTCTAGGGTGAACTTTTACCTTTACCTATATTATCTCATGTTCTCAGTCTTTTAGTTTTGTTTTTAAGTAAATTAACAAGCATCTGTTACATTTCCTACAGTGGCCTGCACATTGGACACACTGATTTTCATTAAGAGCCTTCGTGGCATGGTTCTTAGGAACACGTAACTTTATCTGTCATATTTGTAACATATTGCATTGTATGCAGAAATTTCTGTGGGTACCAGAAACTTTTTTTTTTCATTTATAAAAAAAATAATGTTTGGCACTAAGTCTGAAATTCATTAATAAGGTTGCTGCTTTCTTAGCCATAGGACAGGTTTTATGTCAACACTTCCTTCTTCACTGGTAAAGAGGTTATTCTGCTTGAGAAGACTCGTAAAACATTTTCAGTTTCTGTGTCTGATGTGGGTTACAACCAACTAATCGTCTATCCAAAAAGGGTCTAAGTTACAAGTGTGTGACACAGAACTCTTAATTTTTTGTAAGAAAATGTACCTTCACAGTACTGAAGAAGGTATAACAGTAATTAATGAAAATTAGCAAGTTAATAGAAAATAGAAAATTAATTCTTAATTCACACTTCATTCTTCAATAAACTTTAGTAAATGATTTTGTGGTGTGATTTATGGAAATAAGTTGAAGGTGTTGCATATGCTGTTTACACTGTACAGAATAACCTGCTGTAAGTGATTTTTAATTATATGAAACACCATTTAGAATAAGGAGAAAGTAATTATGTTTCAGAGAATTGGAGCATTGAGTTTGCTAGATGGTGTCCCTCGTTGCAAGTTGTAAGTTACTATGGTTCTCCAGAGGATCGCAAGGCCATGCGTATTAGTTGGATGAAGGGTGGTCTTGAGGGTGTTGACGTCATCCTTACAACGTGAGTAGACAGTTAAAGTCATATCATTGTTACAGATATGGAAATTGATGTGTGGCAGATTGAAAAAAATCAATGAGAAAAATTTTTATGGCTGCTGGTGCAGTGTATCTACAAATGTTCAGTATGGTGAGATGAAAGACTGCTACTCTGTAAATTTTATGTGGGATGTTTTGCGTAAGTGAAACAGGTATCATCGGTACATGGACAAAAGTCTCTGTGGTTTTTGTCAAAATACATTGAAACCAAATATTACTGTGAGTCATAATTTAATATTCAGTAAATTAACATTGGAGCCTGGAAAACAATTTGTTTCCTGGTAAGGAGAGAGATTTTTCTTTCCCATCCTCACCACTGTGCCTAGGGCAGGAGATTCAGACTGACCATTTACTTCACTGTAATGCCATGCTGTATGAAGTGGTGCTTAGACAAAGGGACAACATTAACAAATTCACTTCCAAGCTTCTGAATCCAGACTTCATTTTAAGTGCCATGGTTTAAGGCCTGGGCATAAGGTTTTGTGTTGTCTGAAACAAAATCATGCTGTGAAAGTTTCAGAAAAGAAGGAAAAAGATTGAAACTTTTACATTACCTCTAGTAGGAAGTAGTGGAGTGGGACCACATGTAACAACCTTCAGGTTCTGAAGTAACTCCATGGAGTATGCAAAATTTGCACATTCCAAGTGTAGCCTCATGCACTCTCATATGTCATATGTACCATTATCCAGTATTTTGGAATGTTTCTTGGACTGTGCACTTGAACATGCAACCACCCTATGCATACCAGCCTGCACTGGTCATGAGAAAACTTTTTTCAATGCGTATAGTATATATGTTTTTTTTGTGCGCATGTGTAGCATAATTTGAGTTATGTGTAGACAGTTAGTGTTGATATCTACAGTGGTGCTGTTCAGATGAAGAAATCTGAAGTACGTTTCTTGCTGCGGATTAGCAGAATACTGGAGTGTTGAATATGTTTTTGTACTGCTCCAGTTTGGGTTTGTGTACTGTCCAGGTATCTAATTGTTATGGATTGCTGCTGTTTATTGCATCAAAGCTTTGTGTCTTATTTTTGGATGTCCTTTGACCGCTTGACCCAGAACATGGAGGCACTATAGTCCTTGAAATGTCAGTTAATAACTACTTCACATGGCATAACATACTGGAAGACTTAATTATTCAACTGTTTTGTAAGTTGCTTTTTGGTCAATGATAATCTGCATAACGTGAGGTGTTATACTATTTTCCAGGTAGTCAGTTTTGGAATGAAAAATGCACCTGCACCTCATCTCTCCCCCATACATGCCACATGCCCCATTCATCTCATCTTCATTGTCATTTGATAAAAATTCTGATAGACTCAGTTTTGGCATAAAATCTACAATCAGTATCAGAATTACTTTCATTCACAGTTTCTGTGTTTTCCTCTCCTGTTAAGACTCCTCAACTTTTGGCCTCCATGAGCATACATAGTGGGAGTTGCAAACTGTCACCAAGGCAACATATAGCTACTGAAGATCCTATTCATGTTATAAGGAGAGGTGCTGTAAGGCAACTTATATCACTATGGGAATGTTAAAGGCTTTCGTAATAAGCCAAATTAACACTGATTTTTGGCACTGAATGTATTAAATTTACCTGCATTTACTATATTGTGTCACCTGATAGCTTGTACATTATGTATCCTTCCAAAACACTGAGGAAATAAAAATGTATACATTAACTATATATGATCAAGTTTACAACCCCAGAATTGCTTCACCACAGCCTGTTAACCCATTAGCGCCCTAATTTTTTAGGCAAAAAATGATTTCAAGATCGTTTCAAGGTCGATTTATAACCTAAAAATCGATACAATCTATATGTATTATATACCATTCGATAGATCGTTTCTT
>JGI24700J35501_10930021_pt1 | contig 11050 bp, 8 predicted proteins | sample TergutTh196P1_FD_35501 | JGI IMG/M metagenome (IMG submission 35501) | reverse complement strand
CCGCCTGCCGGCGGACAGGCTGCCCGAACCCGCAAGGACGCGCGCGCCCTTGACCCGCATTTTTTGTTAAATTGATTTACTATAAAATTATTGCAATGCAAAACGGCGATTGATTGGGCATTAGAAAATTATTCAACCAACAATAAAAATGGTACACGGGCGGATATTATCCGCCCCTACGATTTTAACAAAAGCAATTTTTTAACCATAAATTCGCATTATACAGCCCTTGGCATAAAAAAGTTGTGGGGTCAAGGGGCGAAGTCCCTTGCGGGTTCGGGCAGCGCCCGAGGTTTTAATGTTTAGACTTTTAATGCACATTAAAATACGCAATTAAACGTTCGAGGATTTCTGCTTGGGAAGTTAGTTCTTCGGCGGCGGCGGCGGTTTCTTCGGATACGGCAGAATTGCTTTGCACTACTTGAGATATTTGTGCAAGCCCCGAACTTACTTGACCGATTGCTTCCGCTTGCTCCTGTGATGCGTGAGATATGCTGCTTACAATTTGCATAACTTCTCGTGCGTTTTCTACTATAATATTGAGGGCTTCGGCGGTGGATTCTGCTATTCCTGCGCCAGAGTCAACCCTGCGAATGGAATCTTCTATTAGAGTTGTGGTTTCGGTGGCGGCGGTTTGGCTACGGTTCGCCAAATTGCGAACTTCTTCCGCTACAACGCTAAATCCTTTGCCATGTTCTCCTGCTCGAGCCGCCTCAACTGCCGCATTAAGCGAAAGCAAATTCGTTTGAAACGAAATATCTTGTATAACTTTTATTATCCGCGAAATGTCGTTGCTGGATTCCTTGATGTTCTGCATGGCATCCAACATTTGGCTCATTGCATTGTTGCCACTTAACGCATTTTCGGTTGACTTATTGGATAATTTGTTGGCTATATCGGCGTTGTTGGCATTTTGCCGAGTTTGCGTGTTTATTACCTCGATGGTGGTAGTAAGTTCCTGCACGGCACTTGCCTGTTGGGTTGCGCCGCGCGACAAACTGGACGAACTTTGCTCAATTTGTTTTGTGCCTGTTAAAACTTGGTTCGATACTGCCGATATATCCGCCATTGTTTTACGTAACGTACCCGCAATGTTGTTGATAGATACTTTTATTTCGGAAAACTCGCCTTTATATTCACGGTTTATGGTTTTGGTCAAATCGCCGTCCGACAGCTTGCTCAACATGAACGAAATCTCAAATATATAGGCTTTTAACGTATCCATTATATTGTTGACAGAATCCGCAATGGCTTGAAAATCGCCGTGATATGTGCCTTGTACACGCTTGTCAAAATTACCCTCGGATAAATCTTCCAAAACGGAACGAATTTCTACAATCGGTGCGTCAATCGATTTGCAAATTTTGTTTAAGCCAACCATTATTTCGCACCACGTGCCAGAAAAGCCTTTTGTGTCGATTGCGTACGCTAAATCGCCGTCCACCGATGCCGCTGTTATTATCGATTTTATTGCCGTCTCAATGCTTTGCAATTTGGAACGCAACGCATCAACTCGTTGGTTTAACAAGATTTTTTTGCCAGGTAAAGTCTTAAATGGAGAATCAAAATCGCCGTCGGCAGTTGCCTCAAAAAAGCCGACAACGGCAAACATATCGCCCAAAAATTCGTCCGTAAACTCGTTTATGTTAATTGCTAAATCACGGTAAACGTTCTCGTATTTGTCGGCGTTTATCCGATGTTCATAATCGCCCACAACGTGGAATTGATGCGAAAAGTTCATAATATCGTCCAATAACTCTTTTAATATGTTGACTAAATCGTAAACATTGCCCGAAAGCAAGCCGATTTCGTCTTTTGTGAGCATATCACGGTTCAAGTTGACATTCAAATTTCCGCTAGTTATCATGCAAATAAGATAAGTTAGCTGTTTTATCGGCTTTGTTATGGAAGAGGAAATAATTATAGATACCAAAATTCCCAAAATTACGCCGATAATCGATAAAATTATCACGGCAAAAATTGCGTTTTGTGAAACTTGATTAAGTTCTTCATGAATGTTTGTCATGTAATTGTCGGTAACGCTCCGCAAATAAACAAAATCGGTGTAAAAGCTGTCAAAAACGGTTTCCGATTCGCGGATGTATTGTATTGCAAGTTGGTTATCGCCAGCTCTGGCGGCAGTAATCACATTCGCCAAATAGTAATCGATGTAATGAAAAACGCCCTGCTGGATAGATGCAAGCAGTTCTGCACGATGTGCTATTGCAGTTTCGGATGTCAACACATTATCTTGCTGAATGCTGTTTTCATAAGCCGAAAAAGCCGAAGTTAAGTTTGCTCTAACTTGTGCCAACAAAACTTCCTGTCCGCTGATAGATTCTGCATCGCCATAATAATTGGAAATCCTGTTCATTATGCGGCTTGCATTTACCATGTTCAGCTCAATATCTCGCAAAATACCGTACCGCACAATGGGAAACTCAAAAACATAGTTATAGTCATTTGTAACACGTGTTAGTGCAACGGCACTGTACGTTGAAATTATTATTGTTATCGCCAAAAGCAAAGCTGATCCAATAAACAAACGACCTCTAACTTTAATATTATTCACAAAACTCATAAAAAAGCCCCCTTAATTTTTGTTACTTATAAATCCAATTTTATATATTATAACAAAAAAATAAAATAATGCAAATAGTTTTTGCAAGGTATACTCAAACAACTTCAAAACCGTGGGATTTGTTAGATTGGTATAATAAATCCAGTTAAAAAAATATTGATATAAAAAAACGGGCGGATAATACCTGCCCGTTTTTTCCACATTTTTCGTGTAATTTTTGCCACATTATAATCTTGCAAAAATTTTATTTATTGCTCAATAATTTCATTAGCTGCAATTTGCGGATTTTGTTCAATTCGTTCAATAATTTCAATTTCGGCGGTATTTTGCAGGATATTTAGCCAAGTTTGCCCAGGAGTTAATTGTAAGGGCGTTCCATTTTCAAAATACCATCTTGTGGGAGAACCAATGGAATCTCGTTGCCAGCGTACGGTTAAAATTGTACCCATAGTTGCCAAATATCCTGTGCCACTGCCTATTGTGGTAACTTCGCGGCGACCAGCCTCATCGCCAGGAATTACCCTAGAAGCAACGGTTTGAATCAGCACATTGTCAACGTGTAACTGTGCTAATTCTTCGTCCTCGATATTTTCGTCTATATGTGGGCCATAAACGTTGTAAACTGCGTAATTTAGGGTTGCGGGATTATACACAAATCGTCTGGGATAATTGCTCGAAAACGGTACAATAATCTCGTCCGCTGTAGAAAAATTGCCGCCTGAAGACATTGCCAACATTTGAAATGTCAACGTGCCATTATTGAAAGCAAAGCCCAAATTGTCGTTTTCGTAGCGGTTGCGGCGGATATTTCGGTTGGCAAAAGCGGTCTCCAATTCTTCCGCTCCAGTATAAGAGCTGTGTTCGTACATTCCCGAGATATTTCGCCGAACGGGATCGCGCCAAAAAGTGATACCTTCCAAAGCCATTCCGTCAAAATGGTCGATTCCAAAGTTGCGTAACCTTGCGTAACCCGAGGGACTTCCGCCGTGATGTACAAAAATAGCATCGTTTTCCAAAGCAAAATCAGAAAAATATTCCCGTGTGGAACGCACTGGTCCAATTCTATCCACATCCAAATGCTGAAATATAGCCACCAATCGAGTAATATCGCCTTCTGCCAAAACTTCGTAAATTATATCGGCTTGGGATATTCCACTTTGCGGCAATGCACGCGAATGGTTGTTTATTACCACTGCAACAGGTCGCAACGGAGCAATCTCTTCAGGAATAGGCAAGCCTGTTAGGTGGCTTAAAGCCATTCCCAACATGGGATCGGGCGTTGGCTCGGGAGTCGGCGCAACCGTTGGCACAGGAGTTGGCGTTGGGCGCGGAGTTGGCGCAGGCGTTGGCAACGGAGCCTCTGCTATCGTTGTAGCAACTGGCTCGGGAATAAACAACGTATTTAGCAATGTAAAAATAACAGCCGCCGTCATAACAACGCCCACAATGCACAAAGAAACTACAATCGCCAAAAAGCGGTTTTTTCTTTTCCCGTTCGGAAAATTTGTTTTGTTAAACTTCAACTGGCTTTTCTTTTGTGGCGGTTTTTGGCGTTTTGGGATATATTTTTGTTTTTTAGGCATAGTTAGTCCTTTCTTTGTGTTGTAAATTTTTAGATGTTGCTGTTTGTTATTGGGAATAAAAAATTTTTTAACCATTGATTCGCATTATTACACGAACTGCAACAATCGCTCCAATAATTACAGCTTGAATCGCCGCAAGCAATACAGCACCTGCACAGCAATCTTTTGCAATTTTTGCAAATTTGTCAAATTTGTCAACCTTATTTTGGCAATACAAATCCGCAAGAGCCTCAACGGCGGTATTTACTAATTCTAGGCACAGCACGGCGAAAATTGCGTATATTAGCATAAAAATGTCAACCGCTGTTAGCTTGGGAAAAAACGCTACGCAAAATATTATTACCAAAGTTGTGAATGCCAAATGTATCTTAAAATTGCGTTCGGTTTTGGCGGCGTAAACTATTCCCGATATTGCAAAGCCAAAACTTTTGTACAGGCTAAATTTTTTATTGGATTGTTTCATGTTAATTCACCTAAAATATCACGTTGAAGTTGTCGCATAATTTGCTCATCTTGCGGGGTAATGTGGTCGTAACCTGCTAAATGCAGCAATCCATGAATTACCAAAAACGAGAGTTCACGTTCCAAAGAATGCCCATATTCTTGGGCTTGCTCTTGTGCTACTTGTGTACATACGATAATATCGCCTAGCGAAGTTGGCAACCGTGAATCTTTTTGCCAATCACTGGGATTTGACAAAGGAAATGACAAAACATCGGTTATTTTGTCAACATTACGATATTTCTTATTGAGCCGTTGTATTTCTTGTTTATCCACAAAAGACAAACTTAATTCTGCCAATTTTGGAGCATTTATTTGGGATAATCCCCTGTAAAGTACGGTTCGCAGATAATTTTTCCAGTACATTTTGGGAACATTTTTTTTGTATATTTTCATCGTCTTTCCACCGCCGCAATGGGATCTTCGGGATATGGGATTCTTTCGTGGTACATTCCCTTCAAAACCCTGTAAAATGAGTTGCAAACTGCGTCAACATCTTTTATGCTCAAATGGCTGTCTGACAAAGAGCCGTCTGTCAACTTTTCTTTTACTAATTTTCCGATTAAATTTTCCATTGCGCCGACTGTAGCACCGTTTGCCATCATTGAACGAATCGCCGCCTCAACGCCGTCCGCAAGCATTACTAAAGCGGATTCCTTGGTTTGCGGAATGTTAAACGGATAACGAAAATCTTCCTCAACAACCTTTGTTTTGGGATTATCTGGCTCTTCGAACTCTTTCGCTTTGTGGTAGAAAAATTTTATGATTCCTGTGCCGTGATGTTCGCGGATAATATCTCGCAAAATTTGCGGCAAGCGATTTTCGGTTGCCAAAATAAGTCCGTGTTCTACGTGGCTGATAAGTATGCGAACGCTGCTCAATGGCTCGAGTGCATCGTGAGGATTAAGCCCGTTGATATTTTCGGCGAAATATTGCGGATGTTTCAACTTTCCAATATCGTGATAATATCCGCCAGCCCTTGCAATATGCGGATTTGCGTTTATATCGTATGCGGCGGCTTCGGCTAAATTTGCAACTATTAACGAATGATGATACGTTCCAGGTGCTTCGATTGTCAAGCGACGCATTAACGGATTCGTCGGATTGGTTAAATCCATCAGCTTAATTGGCGTAACCATCCCAAAAACCGCCTCCCAAACGGGCAAACTTCCTATCGAAATTATAACCGTTAAAAAGCCATTAAGTGCCGCAATAGCCGCAACAGTAACCAACAAACTAGTAGAATAAACCACTTGATGCGGATCGAACGTCAGCGAAACAGCCACCGCAATAACGGCACTTGACAAGGCGGCAAACATACTAACTGCCATAATGTGGTTGCGTTTTATGGTATATCGTGCCAAAAGCGACATAATAGAGCCATTTAATATGAAAAACACGATATAAGTCAACGAGCCTTCGATAACAAAATAGGCAATAAAAGTGAATCCAAGGTTGAGAATCATAGCGGTGCGAGTATTGACAAGCATTGCAATAAGCATAGTAAACGCCAAAACGGGCATATAATAGTAGGCAAAGTTTCCCATTGCCCAAAGAACCAATAAAACGCCAATATAAAGGCTAAACAACATAAGAGCCTCTTTTGTGCGGCGAGCAATTTGGTTGCGATAAAGCCCGATATACCAACAACAAACGAGCATTATCATGGCAACCAAAATGTAAATTCCAGTCAGCGGAATTATATCTCGGTTCCATTCAGATTCGAGCATTCCCAAGGATTCCATAATTGCGTAGGCTTCCGCCGAGATAACTTCGCCAACGTCAACGATAAGCTGATTTTGTAGCAGATAAACGACCGTATATTCGGCGGCGATTGCATCTCGTTGACCAATATCGGCAACTTCGTTAAAAAGCATATTCGGCTCTAAAATTTCGAGGAGAATAGAGTAGCCAGCTTGCATAAGTTCGGAATCTTGCAGTAAAAATTCCAAATTTTGCTGTATAAATAGCAAAATGGATTCGTTCAAATGTTCAAAAGGAGTTGCCAAAGTGCTTTCGGCAGTGCCGAGCAAAGTGTATCTAAAATCCTCGTAATCTTCTGTCGAAAGCTGAAGAATCGCCATTTGATGGTTGGCGGATAATCTTATATTAAAGTTGTTAAAATATTCGTCTAGCGGGAAATTTTCGCCTTCGAAAGTAAATTCCTCGCTGGGCTGTTCTGGGCCTGTAATTTGGTCTTCGTCTATTCCTTCGGCTATCATTTGCCCCATTTGCACAAGATGTTGTTGCCAAGCCGACATTTGTTGTTGCCACAGCGTATAAGCCTCTAGTTGCAGTAAAGTTTGTTCGTCTTGCCAAGTTTGGTAATCGTTTCGTATTTCGTCTATCCTGTTAAAAAAAGCGTGTAAACTAGAAAAAATTTGTGCATCTATACTAGAATCATGTGCAAAAACAGGCGGCAAAGCGGCGGCACGAGTGGCAGCCTCCTCGCGGTTGCGTTGCGTGGCTATCGCATTCTCAACATCTCTAGTAGCAACAACTCTAACAGGAGAAACTTGGTTGACATTTACCGCAAGTGCATCCTGAAAATAAGACCCTGTAAAAATTGCAACACAAGTCAGCACATAAGCCAAAAATATCAACAAACTATTAGTAAATCGATTACTCATTTCACACCTCCTCAAATTCAAAAGATAAAAGATAAAAGATTAAAACCTTGGGCGCTGCCCAAACCCGCAAGGACGCGCGCGCCCTTGACCCGCTATTTTTTTATGGTTATTTTTTAGCGAATGCAAGGGTTTTGGTTGCGAAATATCAACTTCAAAATTGCATTTGCTAAAACGAATGGGCAGGTATTATCCACCCGCAAGGCATAAATTCAACTAGTAATTGGCATTGGCTATATTGAAACATTGTATCACAAAATATTTTGTTAGTCAAAACGACGGCGATTTTTTATCGGCTTTTTTGGATTTTGCGTTTTACGATTTTGCAAAAAATTATGGCGAGCATCCCGTTTTTCGTATGCGTGAATTATTTTTTGCACTAGCGGATGGCGCACAACGTCTTTTGCGGTTAAATGGGATATGCCTATTCCGTCAATGTTGTTCAAAATTTGCGTGGCATCGTTTAAGCCGCTTTTTTTGCCCGTTGGCAGGTCTATTTGCGTTACATCGCCAGTAATTACCGCCTTCGAGTTAAATCCTATGCGAGTTAAGAACATTTTCATTTGTTCGGGTGTGGTATTTTGGGCTTCATCAAGCACAATAAAAGAGTTGTCCAAAGTGCGACCGCGCATATAGGCTAATGGTGCAACTTCGATTGCTCCTTTTTCGACTTGCTTTTGAAAAGTATCGGCTCCCATTATATCGTGCAAAGCGTCGTAAAGTGGACGCAAATATGGGTCAACTTTTTGTTGCAAATCGCCTGGCAAAAATCCCAAACTTTCGCCAGCTTCGATTGCAGGACGAGTCAAAATTATCCTGTTTACCTGTTGACTTCGCAATGCAGTTATTGCCATTGCCATTGCTAAATAGGTTTTGCCTGTTCCTGCGGGCCCGATTGCGAAAACTATCGTATTTTGGCGGATTAAATCCAAATAAACCTTTTGTCCGATTGTTTTTGGCTTTACTGGACGACCTGTTGCAGTTATGCAAATTGTATCGTCCGTTATCTTTTCGATATGTTCAAATTCTAGTTCGCCTTGCGAAGAAATTAAATAGTTGACTTGTTGTTCGGCTATTATTTCGCCTTTTTGTGCAAAGGTTTCCAACTTTTTTAGAACCGTTTCTGCTTTGCTTGTGTTTTCGGCTTTGCCTGTAATTTGTATTTGTTCGCCGCGATTTATTATTACTACTCCGTAAGCCTCTTCAATTTTTTTGATATTTTCGTCTAATTTTCCAAATACATTGCCGATTACGTTGTTAGAAATTTGCAATATTTTTTGTTCCATAAATCCTCCTTGTGCATTTTGTCCAAAAAAATTGGATAATTGCTAATAATTTTTTATATATTGACAAAAAAAGTGTTGTCTTTGTCAATATTGGGAATTTTTTCATACTTTGTATAATTATGCAGTTGTTTTACAAGGTTTAATGTATAAAGTATGCTTTTTATTATACGCTATTTTTTGCAAATTGTCTGTTATTGGTCAAAAAAATTTTTGTCAAAGGCTTGCAATTTTCGAAAACATATATTATACTAGAATTGATAAGCATTTTTAGAGTGCTTTTTTAATTTATTATAAGAAAGTGTGAGAAGATATGGAGCTACTAAATGTGAATAACCTTACAATATCGTTCAAACTAGGACAAGAATACCACGATGCGGTTGACAATATCAGCTTTACGGTAAACGAACACGAAACATTCGCCATTGTGGGCGAATCTGGTTGCGGAAAATCCGCTACTGCAATGTCTATTATGCGGCTACACAACGAATCTTATACAAAAGTCAACGGAGAAATTATGTTTGGCGGTCGCAATTTGCTATCACTAAACGAAAAAGAACTTAACCAAGTTAGGGGCAACAGTATTGGAATGGTTTTTCAAGATCCACTATCTTCGCTTAATCCGCTGCTAAAAATTGGTTTTCAGATAGAAGAATCTTTGATGTACCATTCTCAAGAAATGAACAAAGAGGCACGCACCGCACGAGCAATGGAATTGCTTAACAGCGTAGGAATCGAACGTCCCGAAGTTGCTTACGATCAGTTTCCTCATGAACTTTCGGGAGGAATGCGGCAACGTGTAATTATTGCCATTGCGTTAAGTTGTAATCCGTCATTGCTTATCGCCGACGAACCCACAACCGCACTAGATGTTACTATTCAGGCACAAATATTAGATTTGCTCCGTCAACTGCAACGTGATAATAAAATGAGCACAATTTTAATAACGCACGATTTAGGCGTTGTTGCAGAAATGGCAGATCGTGTTGCCGTAATGTACGCAGGACAAATTGTCGAAACTGCAAACTGTGTAGAATTGTTCAAAAATCCTATGCACCCATATACGCAATCGTTGTTGTATAGCATTCCTAGCTCGGAAGGCACGGATATTCGGCTTTATACAATAAAAGGAAATGTGCCATCATTGAAAAATTTGCCACGCAACGGTTGCCGATTTTCGCCGCGCATTCCGTGGATTGATGCCACCGCCCACGAAGAATTTCCCGAACTGCGCGAGGTTGCTCCTGGACATTTTGTTCGCTGTACCTGCTACAAGGATTTCTCGGCAGATGCACTTGCGGCATATACGCAAAAACTTGCTGAACGTACACAAAAAAAGGCTTTAGCCAGACAAAGAGAGACGAGGTGATCGTGTGGCTTTATTAGAAGTTAAAAACTTAAAAGTTTATTTTCCCATAACTGGCGGAATTTTAGGCAGAAAAGTTGGCGAAGTGCAATCGGTTGACGATGTTAGCTTTACAATCGAAGCGGGTCAAACGGTTGGTTTGGTTGGCGAATCGGGTTCTGGTAAAAGCACCATTGGCAAGGCAATTTTGGGGCTTGTTCCCATGACGGAAGGCACAATTATTTTTAACGGAAAAGATATAACTCGCTCGGTTAAGCGAAACCGCTCCTCGTACAGGCGCGGCGTGCAAATGATTTTCCAAGACGTTTATTCTTCCATAAACCCAAAAGAGCGTGTTTTAGATATTATTGCAGAACCGCTCCGCAATTTTGAAAAGTTGACAAAAGCGGAAGAACGCAAACGGGTTGACGAACTTCTTTCGATTGTTGGCATGACAAGCGATACAGCGTTAAAATATCCGCACCAATTTAGCGGTGGACAACGGCAACGTATCGGAATCGCCCGCGCGATTGCTCTTAAACCGAAGTTAATTGTTGCTGACGAACCTGTTTCTGCACTAGATTTATCTGTGCAGGCGCAAGTGCTAAATTATATTCAAGATATACAAGACGAGTTGAATTTGGCGTATTTGTTCATAAGCCACGATTTGGGCGTTGTGCGGCATATGTGCCAAAAGTTAATGATAATGCACCGTGGTAAATTTGTGGAAACTGGCTCTCGCGAGACAATTTACAACGAAGAATTGCCGCATCACATATACACACGGCGATTGTTGAGTTCTATTCCCGATATAAATCCCGAAAATCGTCTGAAAAACGAGGCAAAACGCAACAAAGTTACAGAAGACTACAATAATCAGTTAAGCCAATTTTACGCTGAAGATGGCTCGGTTTATCCGTTACAACGGCAATCTGACGACCATTTTGTGGCGTTTCCTAGTTAAGGGGATTTGCTATGTGGGATGCTAGTAACAACACGCAATTTGCAATTTGATTTAACTGATTTGGCTTTGTAAAGGGGATTTTTATGGAAATTTTAATCGGCAAAGATAGACTGTTGGAAATGTCAACAACGTTTCGTCATAATGAATTGACTTCCGCTTTTAATGC